>Ga0208695_1000273_pt1 | contig 62681 bp, 56 predicted proteins | sample AD_UKC111_MetaG_FD_184449 | JGI IMG/M metagenome (GOLD analysis project Ga0208695, IMG submission 184449) | Active sludge microbial communities of municipal wastewater-treating anaerobic digesters from Hong Kong - AD_UKC111_MetaG (SPAdes)... | ecosystem: Engineered > Bioreactor > Anaerobic >... | reverse complement strand
ATACTCATTAGAAACTTTCTGTACATCCATGCAAATATCCCTCACTTTTTAGAGTTTTAATTTAGAGTCGAAAAACTTGAAATACTCTAAATTACTTTTTAGGGTATTATCTCATGGCCTTGTAAAGTAGTCTATACACCGAGTTATTAGTCGGTTACTGTGAGCCATACCCAAACTGGATTACGGGGACTTTATGCAAATATTTCCACTTTCTGAATTGGGTTTTTTTGCTCAATGCTCAAAACTGTAATTTCGGGTAAAAGGAAAAAGGGCTTCCGCTTGTAACGGTTGCCCTGTTGATTAATCTTGTTTAGATTACTTGATTATTTGTTGTTTTTAGTTTTATTTTAACTATACTAATTTAAGTTTTTTAAGAAATTGATACCATTCTTCTTGGTCAGCATCAGGTATTATCTCAGCGTATTTTTTACCAAATACAAATTCCATCAAAAAATACTCAAAACTGCCAAAAGATTTTGGCTGTACTTCATCTTCATGCCCTTGATAGTATAGATATACATTTCCGTCTGTTTTGTTAATAACCAGAGGTTCATAAAGAATTTGTCCTATACATATCCATACATCATTTCCACCAGGAATATCTGTAACTCGATATTGAATATCAGGGATTTCATCAAATGAGACAAAATCAATAGAGCCACAGCGTGCACCATCACATTCTTTTAGAAATTCAATATATTCTTTTAGGTTTATATTACTTGCATCATTTATTTTCAAATTACCATCCGACATTTTACCAATAATAGGTGCATCAGGTTCATTTTTAAGTTCCTTTTGTATATTCTGGATTATGACTCTCAGATTATTATTCATTGTTTTGAATTCACCTTTCTTCTATTTTAATTTTAATCTTTGTAAAATCATCCAAATTCTTTATTTGTTGTCGTATTTGTTGAGTTCCTATATCCCAGTTTGTAAACGAATCTAAAAACTTTAAATTTGAAGCGGTATCAGGTCCACCTAGTTGCAATTCCCAAACATGATCTGGTTGCATTTTCTTAGTGACTCTATCAATTAGTTTGTTTGCAAATTCAGGATTATTCTTTCCGTATTGTTTCCAGATTCTTTTAATCATGTCTTGTCTATATGCTCTAGTTACAGAAGGGTCTCTTACAACGGGATTTGGAGCTTTATATAATAATCCTTTATCGCCTAATTCTTTTAATGCATTAGCTTTTTGATTAAATTCATTAATTGGCATTCCTTCTTTATGCCTCAATGTAATTTCAACAGCATCGTCAGCTCCACCAACTCCCGCATTACCATTTCCCTTACCATTAACTCCAGCTTTAACTTGGTGTACATTACTGTTTTGTTCTACCACATCATCAATCCAAGTCGGTTTGAATGGTTTATTTGTCCCTGCCGTTGCAAGGCTTGGGGCGTTTCCACTTGGGCGTATGGAACCTACCTTATTAAGCACATTTTTTAAGGCTATGCCACCTTCAACTATAGAAATTACTGCAAGGCCTATATTGGTTATGTTTGATGATGCATAATACATCTCATCAATTCTATCAGAATCTTTGGCAATTGCCAAATCATTGGTTATAATTTCCAATTCTTTGGCATTTTCCATATATCTGTTGTACTGACTATCTGCATAATCTTTTCCTACAAACCAAGCATCGCCAACATACTTAATAGCTGCACTTGGCTCAATTAACATAGTCTTTATTATTGCATTACTTGCACCAACTGCTACTGCTTGCTTTTCTCCAAGCGTTTTTGCCTGTTTTATTGTTTTTATACCATTAACTACGTTATTAACAGCTGCAATACCGCTATCAAGAACTCCGCCAACCTTATTAATAATATTTCCAACTTTTGCACCTAATTTATCATTTTTAGTGCTGTCTGGAGGTAGTTCAATATCCCATATTATATCTTGTCTTTCCTCAGGCGATTTCTTATAGAATTTTGGATGCAATCGTCTTTTTCAGCATCAGGCCTATTACCAAAAAGCAATACAAGTGAATTGGCTAATTCGGATGATTCACTTATTAAAATATTAAAGATAGATATATAGATTTATAATAGTTCATTGATGCCCAAGAATTTAATATTCTCTTATCATTAATATTTATTAATTCCAAAATTGCCCTCCATTTCCTTCATGTAACCCATTATTTTTTAGATAATCAATATCTCTATCAACATATTTTTTTAAGTCTATCAATTACAGATTTAAAATTATCCAAATATTTGCTGCTCATTATTTTGCCTCCTCGTGATCTCTTTCATATTAGCACTCAACGATAATATTCGGTAATACCAATTTTTGTTATAATACTTCTATTAGTTTTAATAGCCCTTACATGTTTTTCTTAAATTAAACAAATTCAATTTCAGGGTAGATAATGTTTTGTTTTTCTAAAAATGCTCCTGGTACAATTGCATCATTATTATTTATTTCTATACCCTTTCTTTTTGCCAGCTTAGCAAATCCCACTATTAACATTAACATTTACGCTCTGATGAATATTAGATAAATGCACCTTCTTAAGAAATAAACCGGGATTGCTCCCGGCAGATTGAAAATCCGTTTTACTTTATGATTTTTATTTCTTATAATGATTCAATTCTTCTTGCCAAAAGCATTTATCGTTTAATGCTTTAGAATCGATTATTTTAAACTTATCAATCAACTCAAAGTAAAGTTTATCTGGTGCATTTCCTTCCAGATACGCTTCATCTCCATTTACTTGTTTTATAGCCTTTATAAACTCTGAATATAAAAGCAAATACTCCGCTAGTTGATTTAATGAAGAATTTATAAAATACTCTCTATAATTCTCATGGTCTAAATATATTATTTCCCCTTTATCTTCCACTAAACAAACAAGGTCACCTGTACCAGTGCTCCCCAAAAAAATATATTTAGAAAACTTTTTATCTCTCAAATTAAATATCTTGTCTAGCTTCATACCACCTCCCTTAGTAGAAGATTTAAAACTTAAATATGGGGCAGCCGACTTTGGTAATCCAGCTTGAACCAAAAATGTTTTAGATTCTTCCGGCAAATTTAGTATCCTAATATCATTTTCATCGTATTCTACTAATCCATAAAAGCTTGTGTCCCATCTTCTTTTAAACTCTTCAGGTGAAATCATACAATCCCTCCATATTTATTTGTTTATTTTTTTAAATAGTTCTATAAGTGTTTTACCTATGTCACTCAGAGGATCGTTTCCTCTTATCTTAAGTTTCTTCTCTATGTTGTGGATACCACCAAACCCAGGATGAACAGTTTCAGGAACCGCTGCTGCTTGCCCACCACCACCAATATGATGATGTATAAGCGTATCTCCAATATAATTTTGATATTGTGGGAAATACTCAACAAACAATTCATCGACTTCTGGGGCAAGTCCATCTTTTATAAGTTGCTTATTTCTTTCACTCCAGTATTCAGGTTTTTTCTTTAACAACTCTGAGAAGTGCTTTTTAGCATTTCTTTCCCAACCTGCTGCATTTGCTCCACTACCTTTACCTTTAAAATCCATCTCTGTAATTAGCCTAGGATCTACTATATATTCTATTGGAATACTTTCTATATCTATACCTCTATAAGCACGAATACTACTATAGTCAACCCCACTACCAGTTCCCGCTGTATATATATTATCCCTAAATGTTCCTGCTTCAGGAACTAAATCAGGATAATTATTGACAAAATCACCTATCGTTGGTAAATTGTCAGAAATTATGCTATCTGCCAATGTTCTTGTATCAGGAATCAAATCGTCATAATTATTGTTTATAACTAATGGTATTTCATCAGCTACAACGCTATCCTTTATTGTCCTTTCTTCCTTAGTAAGAACTCTATGTACACTACTGTTTGTTACAGCTTGAGACTTTTTGCTAACAGTTGCTGTCTCTGTATTCGCTTGTGATTTTTTATAATTCTCTATACCTCTTTCTGCAGCTGTAGGCATTGCAGGCACAGTCACAGGTTTTGCAGCTTCGTATTTTTCTTTAATATGATCAGGCATTGTAGGTTTAGCTGCTGCTTTACTTCTTGCTGCTGCAGCTGCTTCACTTTTTGCTGTTTGAGTACTCATGTACTCTTGCCAATAAGGATCTGATTCAAGATTAGCAGTCTCGCATGGTGTAAGTACAATTTCTGTAAATACGCCAACAGCACTTGCTTTTTTGGCTAATTTTAATACTTTTGCACCTGCTTTAGCAAGACCACCAAGTATATCCAAACCTTCTTTAACAACAGTCGCTGTATGCCCTGTTGGATCCCAATACATCAACGGTTCATTATGACAATATGTATACAGATTCAAACTCAGCGGATCACTTGGGTCGCCTGTATACGTATCCTCCTGCAAGAACCTGGCTGTTACCGGATCATACATACGAGAGTTAAGATAATATAATCCTGTCTTTATAATGTTGCCATTTAAGTCTCTTACTTCCGTTTCCTTATCATACTGGTATCCTGCATATGTAATATTGTTATTTACAGATCCTGTTGTTCCGGCAGGATCAATGTTGCCGAATGCATCATAATGGTATGTGGCTGCTACATAACCTGTAGCTGCATTAATTAGTGCTGTCACATCTCCATGTCCATTATATACATAATACATACTGACATCAATATTGTTTTCTTTTACCGTTCTTGCTATCAGACTTGAGCCATATATATTACGTCCGCTTTGATTATTATTTTGAGCATCCAGTTCCAATACTACTTTGTCATACTCATACAGATACTTAATTTTACTAATAGTGTATTCATTATCTTTGACTTCCTTCTGTACTCTTAGGCCTTCCCCATTATAGGTATTTATAATTGTTTTTGTACCTATAGTTGTTACAGTATTACGCTCAAGGGCATCATATTCATATGTTGCATCAGTATTATCTCCTGTTTTTACTGTAAGTTTATTATCCTCATAGTAATATTGGGTAGTTTTTCCCTGTGTAACATCTACTATAGATTTTAACCTGTTCATGTAATCATTATAATCATATATGGTTGTTACACTGCCATTAACACTTACTGTCTTTCTATTGCCCAGATAGTCAAATGTGTAGCTTGTTACATTCGAGTTTGGATCAGTTACTGACTTAAGCCTGTTTAATTCGTCATATGTATATGAAGTTGTTGCCTCCTGTCCATTATTATAAGTTTGTATTGTTTCTTTTTTATATAATAAATTGTGGCTGGCATCATAATTATATACATATTTTTCAATTAGAACACCATTTACTTTATTCTCTATAGATTTTAACAATCCATCATCATGATAATCATATACTTCTGTAATTTCTTTAGTAGGATATTTGACTGTGTATAAAGCTCCGGTAGCCTTGTAGTAATATTCTGCCCTTACATCGTTATTACTAATATTTCCATTATATACCTTCCATAGTCTTCCACTTTTATCATATACTTTAGTTGTTTTATTCAGCTTCGGATCTGTGGATAATTCAGCAGTCAGATAGTCAGATTTGGTTGTGTCAAAAACTATCAGATCATAATCATACTCAAATGAAACTGCACTTTCCGGTACTTTTTTCTTCACAACTCTGTTCAACTCATCATATGCACGGTCAATAGATCCCGTTGCATCACTTACTTTTGTCATATTACCATTTTCATCATAATCATATTGAATTACAATTTGAGACAGTTGAACACCTGTTGACAATTTCCTGCCTGTTATTTTTTGACTGAGTTCTCCATTTATCTTATAACTGAATTGGGTAACAGGTGCATATTCGCCTGAATTATCATTACTCTGGCTGCTTCTTCCATACTGAGTTACCAATTCACCCTTTGGATTATATTTATACCATTGTACTTTTGTGTAATCATATTGGTTTGGTCCAAGTACACCACCATGGTCTATTCTTTTTATCATTTTATTTAGTGCATTATACTCAAAAGTGATAATGCGTCCGGCAGTATCCTGGTCAAAATCGAAATATTCCTGAGTAAGCATATTTCCATTCAGATCATAGCTATATTTTACTTTTTGTTCCTTTAACACTCCATCAACTGTTACTTTATTTATTACATATTGCAGCCTATCATTCTCATCGTATATGTAGTTTGTAGTATTTCCTTCCCCATCTGTCTTTGTCCTTATATTGCCCGCATAGTCATAGCTCTGACTGTTAGTATGTTCGCAAGGATCAGTAGTACTTACAAGTCTTCCATTATGATCATAAACATAGACAGTCTTTTTGTTTAATGCATCAAAGGAATACTCTTGATTGCTGTCATTATTATAGATTAGCTTTTGAATTGATTGCCCGTTATCTTTCTCTTCAATCAATCTGCCAAGTTCATCATATATGCTTGTATACTCACTTACGGCGACATTCCCGGATCTGCAAACAAGATTGGTTGTGGCAATAATATTTCCATCCTTGTTATAACCATAGTAGGTATCATGCTCGGATTTTAATACTTTTGTATCAACATTTCTAACCTTTACTATGGTACTCTCAAGCCTGTTGACACTGTCGTAATTGTACTGATTTAAGAACTTCTTGTCGGTACCGGCTTCAAAATAATCAAATCTCTTATTTCCATTGCTGTCATAAATTGTTCTTAAAGTTCTTACTTCCGTGTTGTCCGATTTCTTTTCAGTAGCCGACAGCTGTCTTCCAGCAGTATCATACTTATACTCTACGACTTTCTGCATATTGTCGGTTTCAGAAACAAGATTGCCCATTACATCATATTTGTAATTCACCTTATAATTTTCGCTGTTTTCAACAGTCTTCATTGAATCATCAATCGGATATGTGATGGACATTATCTTCTGTAAATTGTTATACTTATATTCAACAACATTTCCATTACCATCAGTATGCTTGATAAGATTGCCGGCCAAGTCGTATTCATCATCAAGAACCGCAGGATCGGTTTCTTCTATTGTTATATCATCCGAATAACCCATCTTGACCCACTTCTTTAAAAGCATACCCGAATAATTGTATTTGTATTGTGTTTTTACAAAATACTTTTTCTCAAGATCCGGATATTCCGATGTGAAAGATTTGTGAACAATCTTTCACATAGGACGAATGTTGCTTTAAAGTCGGTTCGTTAGTGTCTTTGCAGTATCTTTGAAGAAAAGAGATTTTTTTTATTTCTTTTTATGAAAGCTCTTAAAAAAGTATTCCAGTAGTATTGTCTGTATCAGGATTACCATGAACGGGATATATATTGAAGTTTATGTAAGTTTTTTTAATGTAAAAGAAAATGGCTGGAAGTATACACCTGAGGAAAAAGTCATTAAGGTTCCAAGGGATGAGGCAAGAGTTTTGAGAAGAGGTACTGCAAAATATATAATACATCATAAGCTCAAGCAAAACTCAAAACTTTATACTTTTTTAAATGAAGATTCTGCCTGGTGTGCTGATTTTGCAGAATTTTATATAGATGGGGAAAAACATTATCTGTTTAAAATTATTGATGATTTTAGTAGCTTCGATATTGCAACTGCAATTTTAAAAAGAGCTACAACTGCTAATGCGTTGGAAGTTATTAATGATGCGTTTGAAAGGTGGGGCAAAAAGCCGCTTTGTTTTAAATCTGATCGAGGACCACAATTTAAAATTTAAAAAGACCTTCACCAATACTTTAAAAGAACTGGGTATATCTCATATTAAAAGTTATCCAGAATACCCCAAATTTAATTCGAAAATTGAAAGAAGATTTTTAGATTTTAGATTGTTTTTGTTAAATCATCAGGGAGAGGATGCAAAAACATTAATTATTCAGGAGTCTAATATTCATAACTATATTCCACCACATAAATCATTGGGTGGACTTACCCCATGTGAGGTTTACTGGGGTGGAAAATCACCACCTGACAATTCACCATATAAAACTTTATCTGTTAAAGATTATTTTCCTAATTTTGATAAAGATATCTATATTAAACTTTATTAATCAGTTATTTTTTTAGGAAAAAGGATACCCGGGGCTGGTGTACGCACTGGTTTACTTATTTAGTAGAATTAGTTATATTTATACAGTATCAAAGATGAGAAAAGGCATTATGTAGTATATTAACTAAATAATGCCTTTCAAATGGTTCTAAACTGGTATTTTGAGTATTCAAAAGTAGGTTTTTGTTCTGCTAACCGTACCAATTTTTATAGGGGTAAATTTACCGCTTTTGCTACATGCCCACAGTTGAATTTTATTGATAGTCATAGTCCTCTTAAATTGTCATTATATAATCCACATTTGCACTTCATAATATAGCCTAAACCCTTATAACCTACCTGCGATATTTCAATTATTTCGTTACACCTTTCACAACGTACACTTACTACTTTTTCATTTCTCATAAACTCGCCGAATGCTGCTTCATAGGTTTCTACTTTAGGCTTGATTTCATTATTCATATCATTTGCCTCCTAATTCTGGGATGATATCTCTTAGTCTTTGGCCTTCGATTTTTGCTCTCTCTGCTGCATCACGTAAAAGTTGATATTTTTCAGTATTATTTAGTCCAGGTAATTTGCGACCAGTTAAACTTGCCAACACTTCATCATATAATGTTTGGGGTGCGAAAGCAGTACCATTCCTCGTTGTAATCAAATGTCCTGCTTCATGTGCAATAGCAGCTCTAGGCGTCATCGTTTCAAGAACTGAGCGTGTTGTGCGATTGGATGCTTGAAACATATTGGGACCTAAGAACACTTTATCTAACATATCAGAATAGCTGGACATTCTTTACTTCCATTAAATTCAAGCCTATAAAGAAAATTCCAACCATTAGTTTTGTATATTCATAATACTTTTTGAATACCTACTTTGAATATTAGTATTCAGCCAATACCTAAAAAATGGTTTACAAGCTCCGTAATTGAGCACTTGTAAACCATAACCCCTTAATATCCCGATTCATTAAAATGTTTTGCAATAATTATAACATCCTTAATATTTATTGCATTATCCTTATTCAAATCCGCATCAATGTTGTAGTCCGGATCACCGGATACTGTATTAAATGATTTTGCTATTTGAATAACATCGTTCATGTTTATGCTGTTATCGGCAACGCCATTTACAGGTATGTCACCGGCCCACATAACCAAAGGATCTTTACTTGTAGAAATCTGTACGTCTTTTGTTAAATTAATATTTGCCACCACTCTTGTAAGAAATCCTCTTTTACTTATCCTTATGCTTAAATCTGAGTTTTTAGGAACATTCTTTAGCTCGAAGTATCCGTTTGCATCTGTTGTTGCAGATATGCTGCTGCCTGGAATTTCTACTACAAATCCCGACTTTAAATTTACATCCGAGTCTATTTCGGTATCCACATAACCGGAAACTTTATATGATGTCGGTACAGGTGTTGCATTACCATCATCAACCTTGAACACTGCAGTAAGTTCAATGTTTTCCGAAGGCGTTACAGTAATTGTGTCTGATGCAGCATCCACATCGGTTGCACCTTCCCAGTGATCGAATATATAGCCTTCCTTTGGTACTGCCTTGATGGTAACCGGAACACCTTTAAAATATGTGCCTGTCCATGCTTCAGGATTAGTTACACTGGGTGTATCCGACTTTATATCCAATGAATTTATCCTGATATATCCCTGTTGTGCCACAGAGTTTAGCTTTATTGAAGCTGTTCCTGTCACACCATAATCCTTAAATTTATTTACTATATGCTGCTTAACATATGTAGGCCTGTTGGAAGCATAAGTCTTTATCGCTTCAACATTTTTGCTCCATGTAGTTTCGAAAGGTCTTGTTGTAGTCATTTTAATTACATTCCAGCGATTGCTGTGCTCAGGCATAGCTGTTTCAATAGCGGCTTTTGCCTCATCAACTATTGCATTTACTCTATTAGGATCAAATGTGGTATTCATGTGGTCTGCAAATCTATTTATAAATTCATTTCTGAATTCTGAGTTTTGAAGTAGTGTTTTAAGCAGAAATACCGCCCATGGATAATTGTTCGTTCCTCTTTCAGCAAACTCTGAAGTGGCATAATTCAGTGTGTTATGGCTGACACTTGCGTTGTATAGCCCTAAACCGAAATCCAGATCCTTTACAAACCATCTCCACCTTCCATCTTTTCCTAAAGGTGCTTCAGTGTGGTACTCACCGTCATCCGTTTTATATTTCCACAGGCTTACATTATTAGCGGGCCAATCCGTATTTCCAAAGAAAATTTCTGTTATATTATAGTCTATAAAATTGCTTACATCCATTTTGGTTTTGATATACTCATACGTATCCTTATCGGTGATAGAATTGGATTTGAGATAATTTGTTATATCATTTATGAATGCATCGGCATCTTCCTGCGTACCTTCCTTTACATCATACTTCTCAACATTACCTGAAATAGATTCCAATATAGCCACCTTATCATCATCCAATTTGAAATGAGACGCAAGATAATGCTTATCATATCTTTCACGTATATTGTAAATGCCCCAGAATTCTCCGTTCAAGAACATAACTGACGGCCTGTATGCCATCGTCTCAACATCGAGATAGGAAACAACTTTATGCATTACCTCGTCCCTCATCATGGCACTGGACCAGTCATTTCCCGCATTTCTTAAAAGTATGGTTTTAAAGCTGTCAAGCTTCTTTCCATTAGCTTCCTTCGTAAGACCCGGAAATATTTCATAATCGAAGCTGTTTGTATCGCCATAACCATCGGCATATAGCCTGAAGGTTTTCTGCGGATATTTTCTTGACCAGCCTCCATGAATCCTTACACCGCTGTCATGAGAAAATCCTAATGTTCCGTCCTTTTCAAAAAACTCAACATGTATGGGACGTTCCCATTCCTTTCCGCTCATCATAAAATTACCATTAACATAAATTCCCTTTTCATTGTCAAATAAATTATCATAATCCGTTACCAATGAAATAACAGGAAGATCATATCTGCTTTTTATATCGGGATCAACAAAATATGAATGTGTTATTACCTTGCTCTTTTTGCCGTCCGGTTTTACTGCAGCCGCTTTAATAATTGTGCATTTAAATACCTCTCCCGTAGGTGCAATAAATGGAGTGCCTATGTCACCGGAAATGTTCTTTATCATTGAAAGTACATTTGCTTCTCCTGCCCTGCTTTTAATGTTAATGCTTTCGGTATATTCAAATGTTCCCTCCGCACCAGGTTCAGGGTCGGATCCGTCTTTTGTATAATATATTTTCGCATCTGTTTCTGTGGTAGTCAGCTGTAGGTCTATAGCCTGTGTATAGAACCCTCCCTTATGTGAAAATATGGGTTCTCCAACATCTGCTTCCGGTTCAACGTAAACATTTGCCGATCCTGGTGTTGGCTTGGCCGATATAACAATTTCAAAAGCACCGTCAGTCTTTCGTTGATATGACTGGTCATCCAAAACACTTTCTGTCGTAACACTGTCAACAATCGTTCCATCAGGCGACTTTAATGTGATAGTCTCGCCGCTTGCACTGATTTTAAAATTGGTATGAAGCTGTCCATCCTTAGCTACTTTATCTTTGTCTGAAGCCCATATAAGCAAATAACCCTTTGCAGGAACAATACCTTGCGGAAAAGTCCAAGTAGCTCCGTCATCGGATATGGTATAGCCTGTGATATCAATGGGTTGCGAGCTGCTGTTGTAAATCTCAATCCAGTCTGAATAAGAACCGCCCTTAGCACCGTTTTTGGGATCATCCACATCTCCGTCCCTTATAACGGTAGCATTTGAAGCCATTATTTCATTGATAAACAGTACTTGTGAAGAATCTGCGACAGTATTAACACCAACGCTTGAATTGACTGCCGTTAATATAATCACAGCAGTTAAAAATAGTGATAATCCTCTTTTCATATTATCTCCCCTTAATAATAAAAATGAAAGCACTGTCTTATTTAGGAATTTATATTTAAAAACAAATAAGCATATAGAAGAAATAGTTACATTTTTACATATCTACTGATAAATTTAAAACATGTTTAAGTCAACATATAATTTTTTATGAGTAATGTGCCTTCTCAATATAATAATAAAATACAATCTTAATTTTTTATACGTATTTTGCAAATTTTCTTAAAAAATTTTACCATTACCATGTAAATTTATTGCTTATTTTCCTGAAATTAAAAAGGTACGAACATTAATAATTAATATCCGTACCCACTTACAATTATATATACTATTAACGAATAAGCCTTTTACAGCGAGCTTAGCATGTCGCTTACCGGAGGATAAGGTGCCCAAGCCTTTTCTTTTGAAAGTACCATTTTGTACATCACCTCTTTACCGCCTTCAAGTACTTTCAAGTATACTTTGCAGTAATTTGATTGTTCAATATCGGTAGAAAGAGTCGGATCACTCATTTGCCAGAATTGTATTTGGCCAATCTTAATATCCATTCCCGAAAACTTACCTTCAAATAATCTTCCGTCCTTCATATCATTAACAATCTTATCTACCCTTGCTTTCAAATCCTTTAATTTTTTAGAATCGGGAAATGTACTAAATCCGGCAACATACCATGAACCGTCCTTATTAATAAGTTCAAGTGCACTTCCGACTCCGGAAGCGGCTCCGTCCGAATTTCTGCAAATACCGTTTACAACAACAGATGCTCTGTCACCTTTTTTAGACATTTTGCTAATAAATAAATCCATCATATAATAATTTGATTCTGTAAAATAGCTTTTCCTTTCATTGAGCATTGTAGTAACATCAAAGTATCCCATCTCATAAGTGTTCTCAGAATCCATAAAATATTTTGCCGCTCCGTCATAATCCTTTATATTTGCTATTCTAAATTTTAAATAAATATCCATAGCCCCTCGCAATGTTTTTAGGAGCTTTTCCTCATCATTTGAAGCATTGTAGATTTCAGCGATTTTTTCATTTTGCTTGATTTTAAGTGACTCGGTATTATTTAAAGCATACTCCAAATCAATTACTTCATTTAATGGTCCGCTTGTATATACAGTTGTACCATCGGATGATAAGTATATATATGGGCCTGACACAGGCACTTTAGCCTTTTCATTGCCTTTTTCATCGCATATACAAAGCATGAAAATATTTTTCTCAACCTCATCCGACTTGACAGTATATATAAAGTATCCACCTGCAGTAAATTTTACATCATAAACATATTCATTTGTAATTTTCTTCAACTGGGGATTTTCTAAATTATCAAAGTACTGCAGACCAAAGCCCGACTCTTCTATTTGTAAAACTGCATTCTTATAGTAATCACGAAATCTTCCATAAGGCAGTGATTTTAAAACATTTCCGGAACTGTCGGTTATAACTGTTCTATATTCATCTATACCTCCACCGCTTTTTTTCAGTTTTTCATGGTCTACTTCCAGGTTTTCCGTCGCAAAATATTTATTGTCGTCAAAAGTTCCTTTATAATAAAGGCTAATGTCTGTTTCATAAGCATGAAGGGTTTTGCTGTTTATAAAATCATAGATGGTGCCATTTATAAGATTTGAATGCTCGGTATATATTGAATTGCCATCGGGAGACCAACCGAAGTAAGCAACACTGTCATTTAATAGATCGTCCTCCAAAAGAAGCTTGTTTTTCTGAATATCATATACCGTAAGCCTTTCACCTCCGCAGAAAGCAATCATATTGCCGTTACCGTTCCATTTGCAGTACGATATAAACGGTATGCCTTCCGAAATGACGCTTTTGTCACCGGTAGAAACATTTAATCCGATAAGATTCACATTCTGGTGGGTATCGCCCTTTAATGCTTTTATCACCGATGTTTTGTCAGCAGTCTTTCCTGCTCTGTCCGTCCGTTCCATATAAAAAATCGTCATATTATCCGGAGATTTTGTTAAAGGAATGGCACCTTCCGGCAGCTGTGATGTGTCAATATCCGTAAATCTTTCGTCTTTGTCCCCTAAAATTCTAATAACATTTTTTTCTGTTGACTGGATTTTACTCTGTACCGTACCGGTAGGACTTACTTTCTTCTCCTGAGTACTGCTGCAGGCAGAAATAAACAATAAAATTAATATGCCAAATAAACAGCCAATTTTTTTCATAATTGTTAATCCTCTCTTCATATAGCAGTATACTTTATATACTCATTATAGAAGAAGCGATTGACAATATGGTAAACAAGATGTAACAATGTTGTAAATTCTTAATTTTTTAATCCAAATCCTTTAATTTGCTTTAGTACTTACTTTACTTCTTTTGCTTTTAATAAATGTAACTAAAGCCGGTACAGCAGATATAAGCACGATTGCAACAACTACAAATGTAAAATTATCCTTAACAGCCGGAATGTTACCGAAGAAATATCCAAATGTCAAAAATAAGGTAATCCATGTAATACCTCCAACAACATTATACACGAAAAAATGTAAATATTTCATTTTTCCAATACCGGCCACAAAAGGTGCAAATGTACGAATAATTGGGAAAAACCTAGATAATACGATTGCCTTACCACCATGTTTGTCAAAGAAGGCATGTGTTTTATCAATGTGTTCCTGCTTTACCAAACGTATTTTTTTATATTCAATAATCTTTTGCCCGATAAACTTTCCGATAAAGTAGTTGGTAGCATCTCCACCTATGGCAGCCATTGCTAAAATTATAAATGCAAGCTTAATATCAACACTTTCATGAAGAGCACCCAAAGCAAAAATTAATGAATCTCCCGGTAAAAACGGTGTAACTACTAGACCTGTCTCACAAAATATAATTAAAAATAGAATCATGAATGCCCAAGACCCGTAATCTTGAAAAATAACGGCAAGATGCTCATCAATATGTAGCACGAAGTCAATTAATTGTGAAATAATGTTCATTAAAACTATCTCCTTTATGTTTAAATTCTTCTGTATACACTATACACCATTATTCCTTAATCTACAAGATATCACTTATTTGCACATTCCGTCAGATCACCTGACATCCAGTGCAGTAATAAATGCTGCCGCCCATATAGCTTTCTTTTACTATGGTACCGCCACAAATCTCACATGCGCTTCCGCATGTATTCTTACTGAGCTTTGTTACGTATCCTCCAAAACAGCCAAACAAATCTTTTTCAGTATCCCTTCCGCCTTTGAGAGTCATTTCGGAAAGCGTTGATTTTATTGATTGGAAAATATTATCCTTTTCTTGCTGTGAAAGGTCTCTTATTTTTTTCTTTGGATGGACTCTAGCATTATAAAGTATATCCTGTAATACACCGTTTCCAAGCCCGGGAATTCTTTGCTCAGTGGCAAGAAACGCTTTGGTGCTGAGCTTCTGTATTTCCGGTACTGAAATCATCCCATCATAATAATCCCTGTCAAATTTGTCAGACAGAGGTGACGGCTTTTCATTAGCTATCTTATAATACTTATTATCTAGCTCACCTTCTTTAAAGCATCCTATTCCTGCATACATCTGAACAGTTACGCTAACGGCAGTATTGTCTTCAAACTCAATTAAAAGCTGATGCTTTTGAGGCCTTTTTTCATTTTCGGAATGATATCTCATGATTATACCTTCATGCAGAAGTATTATTGAATCTTCCACCTGAATTTCCACCATGGAACCTTTGCCTATGCAATTTTCTTACCTACAAGTGTTTCATTAATCTGCCGTGCAATTGTCATAGCCTCCGGCAACTCAATCATTGTCATGCCTCCTTTGTGTATTAAGATAAATTTATTTATTTCCGTCAAATAAAAACTGATTGTATCTTTAATCGAAAAAAATACACCAAAGCCTAAGTTCAGTGTATTTTTTCCATATTACTTTATTCTTGCTTTAGTGCATTTTCAACCTTGTATATTTTGACCAGAATAACCCTTTTATCCTCTACTTTTTCAACTTTGAACACAAAATCCTCATATTCAATAACAGGTTTTTCATTTTCAGAAGGTATTCTGCCAAGCTGTCCTATTAAAAATCCGCTTAATGTATCATATTCATCAACAGGAAGCTCAATTCCAATCATATCCGCTACTTTATCCAAATCCACAATACCCTTTGCACTAAATGAATTTTCATCGATTATTTCTATTTCATTTTCTTCCTCTTCATCGTATTCATCATTCAAATCCCCAACAATTTCTTCGAGAACATCTTCGATAGTTACCATACCTGCTGTTCCGCCATACTCGTCTATGACAACGGCTATATTTTTCTTTTCCTTTTTAAACCTCTTAAGCATTTCACTTATGGGTATACTCTCAGGAACCGATATAATATCTCTTATAAAGCCGTCTATATTTTTAATATTATTGCGAATTTTTTGCTCGTACAGGTCTCGTATATGAATAAAACCTACAACATTATCCTTATCCCCTTCACATACAGGATATCTGGTGTATTTTTCCTCCATTGCCATCTTTAAAATAGTTTCAAATGAATCCTCTTTATAAACACAAACCATATCCATACGGGGTATCATAATATCTTTAACATGCTTTTCTGTAAAATCAAATATATTATCAACATAGGTATATTCTGTTTTATCTATCAATCCATGCTTATAGCTTTCTTCTACAAGTATTTTGATTTCATCATCGGTATGTGCGACTTCATGTTCATCAACCATAGAATATCCCATGAGCTTTAATACAAAGTTTGTAGTATGGTTGAACAACCACATTATGGGGTAAGTGGCTCTGTAGAAAATAAAAAGTGGCAGACCCGTAGCAATTGAAAACTTTTCCGAATTTATGATAGCCAGTGATTTTGGTACAAGCTCACCTAATACAATATGCAAAGCAGTAATTATGAAAAACCCGATAAAAATGGAAATTGAATGAATGGTATTTTCAGATAATCCAATTCGATGCAACAATGGGCTTATCATTTTAGATACGGTAGGTTCGCCTATCCAACCGAGAGCCAACGATGCCAATGTAATCCCCAACTGACATGCAGATAAATATGAATTAAGATCACTAACTACTTTATGAGCAAATTTTGCAGGTACACTTCCACTTGAAATCAACACTTCCAGACGTGATTTTCTAACTTTCACCAATGCAAATTCGGCACACACGAAAAAAGCATTCATAAGTACAAAAAATAATACCAATATAATGTTAACTATTATTATTATCATTTAATGTTTTTTCCTCCAAAGTCATCAACTGTAAAACTTCTATGGTTCACAACTTACAATTTTACATACCCTTATTTTTGAAACCTTCTTTTCATCAACCTCTTCCACCTTGAGCATTAAATCATTAAACTCTATAGTTGAGGTATCACCCTTCTCAGGAATCCTTCCCATCTGACCTATAACAAATCCGCTCAATGTTTCATAATCGTCAACAGGAAGCTCTACACCCAATGCTTCTTGTACCTCGTCCAAGCTGACCGCACCATTAATAAGGTATGTATTATCATCTATTTTTTCCATTTCCTTCTCTTCTACATCATCTTCATCAAAAATATTTCCCACAATTTCTTCAATCAAGTCTTCCAATGTAACAATCCCAGCCGTACCTCCATACTCGTCAATAATTATTGCCATATGTGTCTTGTTCTTCTGAAGCTCCTTCAAAAGCTCATCTGTCTTTTTTGAAGCAGGAACAAAATATGGACGTCTTATTATATCTCTCAAATTAAAATTCTTTTTGTCACCTTCTTCAGCTAAATACTGTATAATATATTTAGCATGCATCACACCAATAATATTATCTATATTATCCTCATAAACAGGTATCCTGGAATACTTTTCAGAATTTATAAAGGCAGTTACCTCGCTTAGGGTTGCATCGACAGGAAGTGCTTCAATTTCTGTTCTGTGAGTCATAATTTCCGATACAACTTTATTATTAAAATCAAATATATTATTGATCATTTCTTTTTCAGTTTCATCAATAGTCCCCTTTTCTTCTCCTACATCCACCATCAGGCGGATTTCCTCTTCTGTCACCTTTTCATCATCTTCATTAGGATCAACGCCAAACAGTCTTACTAAAAAGCCTGTTGTCATTGTCAATATTTTGATAAACGGATATGATAATATGGAAAAAAAGTAAAGCGGTCCTGCAACAAACCTTGATATAACATCCGATTTTTTTACAGCAAGTTTTTTGGGAACCATTTCACCCAAAACAAGCGTAAAATATAAAAGCAATATTGAAATTATTATTAGTGATATATTTTTAAGCCATACATCCGGTACAGTAATATTTGTGTTCTTAATAATTTCAACAAGCTTTTCTGCACAATATTCTGCAACAAATGCACTTATAAGGAAATATGAAAGGGCTACTCCAATTTGAATTGTAGCAAGAAATCGGCTCGGCTCCTCCAACATTTTTTTCAAAAGGCTTTTCTTCCCATTTTGATCTTCAGGCATGGACTTTACTTTACTGTCGTTTAATGAAATCAAAGCAGATTCAGACAAATTAAAAAATGCACATAACACTATCAGTACAACAAATAATAGAATCTCGGGAAACAAATTTTTCATCCTCCATGTTAATAATTTAAGTGCATAACAAAACAACTTCGATTTTGTTTGCCTTGATGGTTGTCATAAGAAACTGTAGTATACCATACCATAATTTCCTAAACATAAAAAAAGGCATAACAATCCAATTTTTCCTTGGATTTAAAGCCTTTTGTTAAAACTCATTAACCGATTTCTAATTTCTATAAATGCCTGAAATAGTGCCTTACTACTTCGTATATCATCCGGAATATCTTCCATTTTAATTATCACTCCATATTTCTTCATTTGATTGTAATTTACTATATTATCCTCTATTATGTCAAGGATGTTTATAGGTTTATACTTGAATTTATCTGCCTAATATGCCTCATTGCACTCAATACCTTTATTTTTCAGTGAATATACCACAAATAGAGATAATAAAAACCTGTCCACCTTAGATACTGATGAACAGGCCGTCATTTTTTTATTTACCTAGGCTGTATCAAGAACTTTATAGCTGTTCTTTCCTCTCCGTCAATACTGACTTCTGAGAATGCAGGTACAGCTACAAGATCAATCCCATTAGGTGCCACAAAACCTCTTGTAATGGCAATAGCCTTAACTGCCTGATTTACTGCACCAGCTCCAACGGCTTGAATTTCCGCACAATTACGATCTCTCAATGCTGCTGCCAAAGCTCCCGCTACAGATTTAGGCTGTGAATTAGCCGATACTTTTAGAACCTCCATACACTTCTCCCCCTACAAATAATCAAATATTCTATATATATTGTTATTTAAGTGTTATATACTACAAATTATACACTAGTTTTTTAATTACTGCAATTTTTCTTGAAATTCATCAAATATTTACTTATTTACAACCCCCTTATAAAAAATTCATCCTTGTGATCCTCGATAGACTTTATTGATATCTTTCTAAATTGGTATTTGTTTTTTAAATATTCGATATTTCCCCTCCTTTGTCCAATAATGTCACATAAATTTTTACTGTCTGCATAAATAATTATATCATGTTCTTTAAATAATGAATACTCTTTTATATAATTTTCTATACGATAAAGCCATAATCTGGATTCAACCAACTGCCTGAAGGAGGGGTGAAATGGCCCTCCAACAACATCAAAATTGTCATTAATGTTGTCTGTTGGCTGTAAGCCTATTCTTATAACCTTTATACCGTTTTTATTGTAGAGCTCCAATAGTTTTGCAGATAAATTTACAGCTTCCTCCAAATCTAACGGAGTATAACTTCCATCACAATACATCTTCTCAAGATATGTATTTCTTACTACCAGTGTCGGATAAATCCTTACAATTTGAGGCTTTATCTCTACAACCTTTTGGGCTGTATCCAAATCCTTGTCAAAATTTGAGCCCGGAAGTCCTATCATGGTTTGAATCCCCAAACCTATGCCATTCTCCTTAATAAGACTGCAAGCCTTATATACCTCCTCAGTACCATGCCCTCGCCCGCTTTTTCTGAGAACATCTTCATCAAGGCTTTGCACTCCAAGCTCAATTATATTAACATTATATTCTTTTAATCTGTGAAGAATTTCAGAATCGATATAATCAGGTCTTGTAGACAGTCGTATTCCTTTTATTTTACTCTGTAATATATATTTATTTGCCGACTCCAAAAACATTATCTGCTTTTCCACTTCAATGCCTGTAAAACTTCCGCCAAAAAATCCTATTTCAATATAGCTGTCTTCTCGAGCAGTAGAAAGATGTGAGCAAATAATTTCATCCATCTTTTCAACTGTCATTTCCTCCGTCTGTCCGCTGATTACTTTCTGATTGCAGTAAATACAATCAAAGGGGCAGCCCTTATGAGGAATAAAGACAGGTATAACAATATGCTTCTTGCTCACTTTATCACCTTATTTTATGTTTATTGTTTCCATAGCTGCCTTTGCTGCAGCTTGCTCGGCTTCTTTTTTGCTCTTTCCCCTACCTTTTCCCACAACTCTATCCATAACTTTTACTTGCACAACAAACTCCTTGTCATGGTCAGGTCCGTTTTCTTCTATTATTTCGTATGTTATTTTCTTTTCTCCATCCTTTTGTACTATCTCCTGGAACTGAGTTTTATAATCAAGAAAAATAACGCCTGAAACCGAGTCTTTAATCAAATGGTCCATATGTTGATGGATAAATTTCTTTGCGTTTTTCATCCCTCCATCTAAATAAATGGCACCAATAACCGCTTCAAAAGCATCGGACAAAATGGAGGTTCTTGTCCTGCCTCCGCTTAAATCCTCACCCTTTCCCAATAAAAGAAATTTGCCTATCTCTATGTTGTTGGAGCATTTAACCAAAGACTGTTCACACACTATATTAGCCCTCACTTTGGTTAACTGTCCTTCCGATAAATTGGAATAGTTGTTGTATATGGTTTCACTTATAATGATGTTTAACACTGCATCGCCAAGAAATTCCAGCCTTTCGTTGCTTTGAAGCTTATCATTCCTGTTCTCGTTGGCATAAGAGCTATGAGTCAGTGCGAGAATAATATTTTTTTTATTTTTAAAATTGTAGTTTATTTTTTGCTCAAATTCATTGATGTTTTCCAAAAGCATATCATAATTAATCATAAAGCCTCCAAATTTCCTTGATATAAGGAATCAAAAAAAATCTTTTAACATTCCTAAAATACCAATAGAGGACGTAATTACGTCCCCTACTTTATACATTATATTTATTTTTAATGATTTATTCAGGTTTTATAAATTTATTTAGTTTAATAAATTTATTCAGTTTTATAGATTTACCTGAGATAATAGACTATTCAGGTTTATACTTCTTTAATGTTATGGAAGCATTGTGTCCCCCAAAACCTAATGAATTGGATATAGCATACTCAATATCAACCTTGCGTCCAACATTTGGAATATAATCAAGATCACACTCAGGGTCAGGATTTTTATAATTTATTGTTGGCGGCAAAAATCCATCCTTTAAAGCCAAAACAGTAATTATCGCTTCAATGGCACCTGCTGCACCCAAAAGGTGACCTGTCATTGACTTTGTAGAGCTTACAGCAAGCTTTTTGGCATGAGCTCCGAAAACTGTTTTAATTGCAGCAGTTTCAAATTTATCATTATACTCTGTTGATGTACCATGTGCATTTATATAATCCACATCTTCAGGTTTAATACCTGCATCCTTAACGGCAAGACTCATACATCTTGCTCCTCCTTCTCCTTCAGGAGCAGGTGCAACTATGTCATAAGCATCATTTGTACAAGCATATCCAATAATCTCTGCAATTATGTTTGCACCTCTCTTTACAGCATGCTCATACTCTTCCAGTATAAGTATTCCTGCACCTTCGCCCATTACGAAACCGTTTCTGTCGGCATCAAATGGCTTGCAGGCATCTAAAGGATCCTCAGTTGTTGACATTGCTTTCATTGAGCAAAAACCTGCAATTGACAATGGAGTAATGGCAGCTTCGGAACCTCCTGTAATCATAATGTCCGCATCTCCACGCTGTATTACTTTGAATGCATCCCCAATAGCATTGGTAGATGTAGCACAAGCTGTTATAACAGTCTCATTAAATCCCTTCGCACCATATTGTATTGCAATACGTCCTGAAGCCATATTTGCAATCATCATTGGAATAAAGAATGGGCTTACCCTTCCCGGTCCCTTATTCATAAGCGTTTCATGCTGATTTTCAAGAGTCTCTATTCCGCCAATACCTGAACCTACTATACAGCCAAATCTGTTGTGATCTATCTTTTCCAGATCCAGACCGCTCATTTCAACAGCTTCCTTTGCAGCAGCCATTGCATATTGGGTATATCTATCCATTCTCTTAGCTTCTTTTTTATCCAAAAATTGTGTTGGATCAAAATCCTTAATCTCAGCAGCAACTTTTGTGCTGAAATTTGATATGTCAAAACGTTCAATTGTGCTTATACCACACTTACCCTCTTTAATTGAATTCCAGAACTTATCAACATTGAAACCTAATGATGAAATAACGCCTAATCCGGTAACAACTACTCTTTTCTTCATATGATAACCTCCTTATATGTTTGCACTCAAAATCTCATAATAAAACTTCTCTGCTTTTAATAAAATATATTTCAATAAAGTTCCCATTTACTAACAAATGTCAACTTTAGTCATAGTTTCAAATTTTTATCCTATTTAGTAAAAAAAGCCCCTTTTATAGGGGACTTTTTTTAAGAGTTATTTTTAATGAATTCTACAGCGTCACCAACCGTTGCAATCTTTTCTGCCTCGCTGTCAGGAATTTCTATATCGAATTCTTCTTCAAGCGCCATAATAAGCTCAACTATATCAAGTGAATCCGCACCCAAATCGTCAATAAATGATGACTCCATTGTTATATCATCTTCTTCTACACCCAATTGCTCTACAATTATTTTTTTTACTTTTTCAAACACTATTCATTCACCTCCTTCCACAGGGGGTTAATATTTAACATCTGCTGTGAATATGTTGGTAAAACTTTCACATTAAGATATTATTACATTACCAGCCCGCCGTCAATATCTATTACTTGACCAGTTATATAATTTGAATCTTCAGAAGCCAGAAAAGCTACAACATTAGCCACATCTTCAGGTGTCCCAAACCTTCCGAGAGGAATATTTTTTAAGTAGTTGTTTTTGACTTCTTCGGGTAATACATCGGTCATATCACTTTGTATGAGCCCTGGCGTAACCGCATTGCAGTTAATATTACGAGATGCCAGCTCCTTTGCAACTGTTTTTGTCATTCCTATAAGTCCGGCTTTAGATGCAGAATAGTTAGTCTGTCCCGGATTCCCGTATCTTCCGGCTACTGAAGCAATATTCACAATTTTTCCGGCTCTTTTTTTGATCATAACCTTAGAAACATACTTAATGCATAAGAATGCCCCCTTTAGATTGACGTCCAGAACATCGTCCCAATCCTGTACGGACATCATAGCTAATGGCTTATCTTTAGTGATACCGGCATTGTTAACAAGAATGTCAATGCTTCCAAAAGCTTCAACTGCTGAACTGACCATTTGCTTAACTTCTTCTTCGTTTCTTACATCACTCTTTGAAACAATTATATTATAACCTGCTGACTTAAATTCCTCTGCTGTCTTAAAAATAGCATCCGAACTGCCGTTTAAAACGATATTCGCACCCATTTGAGCCAGTTTCAATGCTATTGCCTTCCCTAGGCCTCTGGTAGAACCGGTAACAAGAGCAGTTTTCCCTTTTAGCTGCATAGTATTCATCCCCCCTTACATCTCATTAAGAGTCTTCTTAAGTGAATCCATGTCTTCTACATTAAATACTCTAACCTCTTTGCTTATTTTCTTAACAAATCCCGATAAAGCCTTACCAGGACCTATCTCAACAAATGTATCAACTCCTTCACTTATCATGGTTCTGACACTTTCTTCCCAGAGAACGGGGCTTGAAACCTGTCTTATTAAGAGATCCTTTACTATCGAAGTGTCATCTATGTATTTTGCGGTAACATTAGTAACCAAAGGACATTTAAACTCGCTTAATGTGATGTTTTCAAGCTCTACAGCCAATTTATCTCCTGCCGGCTTTAACATGCTGCAATGAAACGGAGCACTAACGGGCAATACCATGGAACGCTTTGCTCCCTTTTCCCTTGCAATCTCAACTACTTTTTCGACAGCCTTAACCTCTCCTGCTACAACAATCTGGCCGGGGCAATTAAAGTTGGCCGGTTCTACAATACCATATTCGGAAGCTTCTTTGCAACAATCAATAACAACCTGACTCTCAAGTCCGAGTATTGCAGCCATTGTACCTACTCCTAAAGGAACTGCTTCCTGCATATATTTACCCCTTTTTTTAACAAGTGCTACAGCATCCTTAAAAAGCATTGTTGAAGCAGCTACATGAGCCGAGTACTCTCCAAGACTTAAACCTGCAACTACATCCGGCTTTTTACCGTTTTCCAATAATGGCATCAAGCATGCAATACTTGTTGTAAGTATTGTCGGCTGAGTGTTTTCAGTTATTTTTAATGTTTCATCGTCACCTTCAAAAATCATTTTTTTAATATCAAACCCAAGACTTTCGGATGCTTCTTCAAAAATGTCAGAAGAAGCTCTGAAATTATCACAGATTTCCTTTCCCATACCAACACTTTGTGCTCCCTGACCCGGGAAAATAAAAGCTAGTTTACCCATCGCTACCTCCATTTAACTATATTAATGAACTATATTTAATGAATTACAATTTATCGATTGAATTATAATTTATATCAAAGAAATTATTCCTTATTCCATCTTAAAAGTATCGATCCCCAGGTAAGGCCACCACCAAAGCCCACCAATACCAAGTTATCGCCCTTTTTAACCAAACCGTCTTGAATTGCTTCATAAAGTGCAATAGGAATTGATGCGGAGGATGTGTTTCCATATTTGTGAAGGTTTGAATAAATTTTTTCACTTGGAACTTCGAGCCTCTTTCCTGCTCCTTCGATAATCCTTATATTTGCCTGATGAGGAATTATAAGAGATACATCATCCAATGAAATGTTTTTATCATCCAATACCCAACGTGTCGACTGCTCCATAACTCTAACGGCAAACTTGAAAACTTCAGATCCGTTCATCCATAAAACTCTTTTATTTTCATGCTCTCTTACACTTTTATCGGTTTCATTAATATAACAGCATGGCATTGTGATATTGTGTCCCAGACTGCCATCCGCTCCCATATATGATGACAATATTCCATAGCCTTCTTCAACTCTTCCAATAACCATTGCTCCTGCACCATCTCCAAAGAGAATGCATGATGCTCTGTCTTCATAGTCTACAACTTTTGAAAGCCCTTCACATCCTATAACAAGAATATTTTTATACCCGTTAAAACCGGTCTCCAAAAATTGTTTGGCTACAGTCAAACCATACATAAATCCTGAACATGCTGCATTCAAATCAAATGCTGCCGCTTTCGAAGCACCTATGAAACTTTGTATAATACATGATGTTGATGGTGTTAAATAATCAGGTGTCTCGGTAGTAACTATAATAAGGTCGATATCTTCCGGAGTCAATCCTGAATCTTCAATTGCCATTTTTGCTGCTTCCGCACCTAATTTATATGCAGGCTCATCCATCTCTAAAATTTTTCTTTCAGATATGCCTGTTCTTTTTAATATCCACTCATCGGAAGTATTAACCATTTGTTCCAGGTCACTATTTGTAATTACCTTTTTAGGTATACTTATTCCCAATCCTAAAACGCCGACTCCATACCTTTCATTAATCAATATCTTCAACCTCCATATTCTTAAAATCTTCTCTTATCTGTTCCAGCACATTACTCCTAACGTAGCTTTTTGCACGTATTACCGCATTCTTAATGGCTTTAGCATTAGAACTTCCATGTGCTTTCATAACTTTTCCGTTAACCCCGAGTAACGGAACTCCTCCGTATTCCGTATAGTCCATATGCTTTTTAAATTTCATCAATTCCTTCTTAACCATTAAAGCAGAAACTTTTGTAAACATACTTTTTTTGAATATATCTTTTATACTACCAAACAAATATTCTGCAGCACCCTCCAATGTTTTTATAAGAACATTTCCAACAAAGCCGTCGCAAACCAACACGTCCGCATCTCCGTCCAATACCTGACGGCCTTCAATATTTCCTATAAAATTGATATTAGCCTGCTTTAGCAATGTATATGCACTTTTAACAAGATCATTTCCCTTATTTTCTTCAGTTCCCACATTTACTATACCAACTCTTGGATTTTTAACACCAAAAACTTCGCTTATATATAAAGATCCCATTACACCAAACTGTAAAAGGTTAATCGGCTTGCACATGGTATTTGCACCGGCATCAACGATGACAGCCAATCCCTTGCTTGTGGGTAAAAAGCTCATCAAGGCCGGTCTGTCTACTCCATCCAACATCCCGAGAATTATTTTTGATCCAGCCATCAATGCTCCGGTATTACCTGCTGATAGGAAAACATCTGCCTTTCTATCCTTTATCATTTCAAGGCTGACTACGATTGAAGAATCTTTTTTCCTTTTTATGGCTTTAACAGGACTATCTTCGTTGGTTATGGCTTCAGTTGTATGATAAATATCAAGCCTATCGCTACTGAAGTTTTTTTCCTTTAATATGCTGTTTATCTTATCCTTGTCTCCCACTAAAAGAATATCAAAACCGCTATTTTCATTAATAGCATCCATACAACCATATACTATTTCATGTGGGGCGTTATCTCCGCCCATTGCGTCTACCAAAATAAGCAATACCTTCACTCCCTAAAACTTTTTAATCACAAAACAGTTCCCTATTCATATAATATCCAAAAATCCCACATCATACTTTACTATTTTTTATCTACTTTTTCAAGGGAAACCAATATAAATTTGCCTCTAAAGACCTCAACCTGCTTTTCGTATATCTTCACCCATACTATATAGTTGTTGGATTTCTGCCTTTTAACTTCAGCCTTTGCCACCAGTTTATTTCCCGAATACACCGGTGATTTGTACTTTATATTTGCAACACCTACAAGAGCTACATGTGCATCAATAACAGCTATTGCAAGTGATTCTGCCATTGAATATATGAAATGGCCTCGGATTATTTTGGTTTTTTCAAAAGCCATGCTTTCGTCAGTTTGCAATATGGATATTCCAGACTTACCTAATGTTATATCTATAAGTTCACCAAAAAAATCCTTTACCTGCAGTGATTTTAGTTTTCCATAGCTTTTTTCAGCTACATTCTTTACTCTTTCTCGAAGCTCGGGAATTCCAAGTTCCAATCTGTCGAGCCTTATGGTAGGTATACTTACACTAAACTTTTCTGCTAACTCTTCATCCGTTAAAAAAGGATCCTCCTTAATTATCTCTAAAAGAGTCTTATGCCTTTCCCTCTTATGCAGTGATGACCTGCTCATTAACTACACCTCTAGGCTTAATAATTATTTGTTGTTTCATAACATTTGTTTCTAAAACATATGTTTCAAAAGCATTAGTTTATAGTAATAATTATTACCTGATAATAATGCCTGATGATAAGAGTATATTATACAATGAGATTATATGCAATATTTAACTTAAAAATTAATAAAAAATTTATATGAGAAATGAGATATGGCATGATTAAAGGGAATGACCAAAAATTTTAGCCATTCCCCAACATCTTAAAATATTAATAAATATCATTTGCCGTAATCTAGAACCTTGCTGTTTTTTGCAATATAATCATAACCCGAATAAATGGTCACTATAACTGCAATAAACATTGCAACGCTATCAAATGGAAAATCCGTAATCATTGATAACGGGAAATTTTCCAACAATGACAAAACTATTGCCACCATTGTGGTAGCGGTCTTTATTTTACCCCAGTTGCTTGCAGCAATAACAACACCTTCTCCTGCGGCAACCAATCTCAATCCTGTTACCATAAACTCCCTGCCTATTATAAACATTGCAGCCCAACCGTTTAGCTTGCCGTTTTGAAGAAGAACAATAAGTGCTGCAGTGACTAATAGCTTATCTGCTATGGGGTCCAAAAACTTGCCCATCTTTGTAACCTGTTTGGTTTTTCTGGCTATATATCCGTCCACCCCATCGGTAAGAGAAGCAACTATGAATATGCCTGCTGCAATATATTTCCCCGGACCCAGAATAAAATTATTAAAAGAAACCAACTGAAAATGCATAAACCTCAAATATTCGCTATTTACTATCCAGTCAGGTATAGGAAGTATAAAAATCATAAAAACAGGTACAAGCAAAATTCTTGACAAGGTTAATTTATTAGGTAAATTCATTAGTAACCGCTCCTATTAAATCGTAATTATCAATATTTATAATCTTGACATTTACTATATCTCCAATTTGAACAGGCTCTTCACTGGTAAAGTAAATAAGACTATCAATATCAGGTGCCTCAGCGTAAGTACGTCCTGTATAGAAAATCCCGTCATCAGCCACTCCTTCAACTATGGTGGGATATGTTTTACCCATCCTTAATTCGTTTAAAGAGTCCATTGTCTTCTTTTGAAGATCCATCATTAGTTCAAACCTTTTTTGCTTTATTTTGCTGCTTATTTGGTTTTTATATTTTGATGCAGGAGTATTCTCTTCTCTAGAATAAGAAAAAACTCCAAGTCTGTCAACATTATATTGAGCAAAAAATTTATAAAGTTCATCAAAATCTTCGTCAGTTTCTCCCGGAAATCCAACAATTACAGATGTCCTGAGGATAATTTCGGGAATTTTGGATCTTAAATCCATTATAAGTCTTTTATAATCACCTGAAGTACCTCTTCTTCCCATGGCTTTTAAAATTTTGTCACTGGCATGCTGGAAGGGTATATCAATGTATTTGAGAACCTTGTTATTTTGTGCTATTTCCTCTATAAGCTCTTGGTCTATTTCCTCAGGATAACAATACAAAAGCCTGATCCACTTAATATCATCAATAGCACTTAATTTTCTCAAAAGCTCGGTAAGCATCTTTTTTCCGTATATATCAAGTCCATACCTGGTGGTATCTTGTGCCACCAATATAATCTCCTTCGCACCGTTTTTTGAAAGGCTGGCAGCTTCCGATAAAATATCCTCCAGCTTTCTGCTCCTATACCTGCCCCTTAAGCTCGGTATAATACAATATGTGCAGCAGTTGTCACAACCCTCGGCTATTTTTAAATATGCATACCCGTTTTGTGTGGAAACAACCCTCTCAATGTTCATATAGGAAGTATCGTCCAGCTTACCGTATAACACTTGCTTTTCACCTGCATAAGCCTTCTCTATAACATCACATATTAATGCTACATTTCCCGTTCCGACACAGGCATCAACCTCAGGTATTTCATTAATAATTTCCTCTTTATATCTTTCTGCAAGACAGCCTGTAACTATAAGCAGCTCACATTTATCCTTTTTGCACTCTGCCATTTCAAGAATGGTATTGATTGATTCCTGTTTAGCCGAATCAATGAAGCCACATGTATTAACCACCAATATTTGTGCCTCTTCTTTGTTATTGACTATTTCGTAATCACCTTTTTTTACAAGACTTAACATTATTTCACTATCGATAAGATTTTTAGGACATCCCAGTGAAATAATCCCTATTTTCTTTTTCATTTGCTCTCCCCTTACAATATTTAATCAGTTCTACATAATACTATTTTAAGGCATTAAATCATATATTGCCTTCTTTTATCAAATCCATCGGAAGCATATTATTTGCTTCATTAATCATTTCCTCAATGCTTTTTTTAAGCTTTTCTATTTCGGATTCAAGTTCATCAGGCTTCACACCCATTTCTTCAATCTCCTTTAAAATTTCCTGTTTCTGCTTATTGAGCTGCTCCATCCTGGTTTCTGCACGAATTCTCATATTTTTGGCTTTATCCAGATTCTCCTTAAGCTGGTTTATTGTTTTACTGTAGTCTATTGATTTACCATATTCATCAGCCATTTATATACCTCCATTAACACTATAGCTTTTTATTATATCATTCAATATGTCATTTCCAATTTTGCTCTGGCAAACAGGGCATTTGCCGGCTTTTTTCAAAACAACCGAATACTCCTGTAAAAGCTTGTCTATTTCTGTTTTATAAGAAATCACACATTCATTACCTTTATCAATTCTATTATTTACATCTATCAGCTCATCCCTTAACTTCTCGGCTTTTTGCAGCTTTTCAATATTTTTTTGAATTTCATTTAAGTTTGTTATTGCCTTTTCAACATAAGCCGTAGAATTTAATACCGATTCATACTTTTGTTGTTCACTTTTTAGTTTACTTAAATCTTCATTTAAAGAAAGTATGCTGCTAAGCTTTAATATTAAACCATCAAGCTTTTTAATCTTTTCATCCACAAGTTTCACATTAGAAGTCGCATACAAATGTGCTTTAGTTTCGCTTTCAGATCTTATAACCTTTGAAAATTCAGCTTTAATATTAATTGCTTTTTCCAATTCCCTTTCTTTCTTATAAATGTCATCTAAAAGCTCTGCACAGAAATATACTCTTTCAGTATTTTTAATTATATTAGATGTTGAGTTAATTTCAATATCTTTTTCATTTAATGAATTATATGCCTTTTTAAGCTTTGTAAGCTTTTCATTGACAATCTCAATATTTTTGAGGCATAATTCGTATCGTTCAAGCTTTTGAAGTCTTTTTACAATATTGCTTTGAACATTATAATCGGCTTCAATGGAAATAATGCTCTTTAAATTTGTTTCAAGCTTCTTCTTCCTGTCTAATTCCTTAGTAATATCCTGAATTATTCGGTCCGATTTTTCGAGCCTTTCCTCAACCTCTTTTAAAAATTCATATTCTTTTAGCTTAGATTCCACTTCATCAAGCTCACTGCTTGTCTTATCTTTAAACTGATTTTCACGCCTCAAATCCACATTTGTATTTTTTATGGCTCTGTCAATAATATGAAGCCCAATAAGTCGCCCAATAGCCTTTGCCCTTACTGAGCCAGTCTCTGAGAGCAAAAAGGGCCCTTCCAACTGCTCAGCTATATTTAAGCTTGAGCTTATGCTGCTGTCTAAATATGCTTTGGTAATTCCATGTGCCTCAACAACTTCCTGGGGTATATCATTGCCAAAGCCTTCGAAAACTTTAGGCTCGCCATCGGGATATATTACAGTATATCTGTTTTTACCGGCAGTTCTCTCACGGATTATTGAGTTACCGTTATCCATTTCTATTGTAACCCTGGCCCCGGAAGTTCCTTGTCTTATAAAATCCGTACCTCTGGGTTCATTAAAAAGAACCCATTTAATGGCTCTAATGATTGCAGACTTGCCATTATCCGAAGGTCCTGTTATTATATTTAATCCGCTGTGAAAATCAATGGTGGTATTTTCATGGGATTGAAAATTTTCAATTTTTACTTTTGCAATTATAGCCATATCCTAATCCTCTTCATCATGTGCAATTTCTTCTTCAGCCACAGCAATCCTCTTAATTGTTTCGTACTTAACATCACGACTTATATTCTGGTCAGTTGTTATATCTTCTATTATTTTTCTAATGTCGACTTTCTTGAACTTCCCTGTTTCCAACAACTCCTGGCAAAATATACGGAGTTTTATATCACGTTCCTGATCATAAAGCTGTCCCCTGTCTAAAACCTCATTTCCGGGTGCTGCACATTTAAGCTTTCTTTCATAAATATTTATTTTATCACTCAGTTCAATTATAACAACCTTTGGCATACGTTTTATTTCACTGATTGCATTTGTTATTCTTACTAAACTACCAGGATTTGCAAAATATTTCCCATCCTTTTCAATAATGCCAAGTCCTCCATGATAGTGACCTGCAAGAGTGATATCAGCCTCAGTCTCCGTTATGCTGTCAACCAGAGTATATGGAATCCCTTCAAAAAAAGGCTTTTCAAGCAGCATACCGTGGACCATGTTTATCAAGTAATCAACATCCTTACTTTTCTTCACTATATAATAAGTCGATGATGTTTCCACATCGTCAATATCAAACCTGTAAGGTTTACCTAAAATTTGGACTTTAAGTCCGTCTTTTTCAACAATCACTTCATCATTATAATTTATTAGGGTTAGGATTCCAACCCCCTCTAAAAGCCCTAACATAGTTCTTCCGACTGTATCGGGATTATGACCGAATATATCATGATTGCCTGCTATTGTATAAATAGGCCTATTATATGACCGCATTATTTGTGCAAATTCCTTAACTATTGAAGGAGAAATGTCAGGTCTGTCAAACCAGTCTCCGCCATGTAATATATAATCTATTTCAAGCTCATCACATATATCTTTTATTTCCAAAAATTTTGTTTTAAGAGTTTCATAAAAGTTATCGTTCCTGTTTTTAGGTGTAGTCCCTTTAATATGGGTATCCGTGAAAAAGATGAATTTCATAAAAAAGTACTCGCTTTCATGATTATATATTTATCTAAAATATTGACTTCAAACCTCATTATTCTCTTATTATACCATTCTTTATGCCTTTTTTATCAAAAATCTAGCAAATTTAAACAAAAACAATCTTTGCTTTAATTTAAAAAGTATGATAAAAGTATATATATAAAAATTATATAAAAAATTATATAATTATTTATATATACAACTACTTTATAAGGAGCTGCTAGTAATGAGTTTTTCTAAATTGTTGGGTACTATTATTGACATTTTTTGGAATATACCTATTTATGTACCAATAATTTCGTTATCCCTCATCCTGCTTACATTCATTTTAAATAAAGACAGGCTTTGGACTATACCTAAACTTACATTTCTATTTGCAATAGTTATTACAATGTATGATATCACCACAAAAACGCCCGGTGAAAATCTAATAATTCAATTTAAAAACTATATCTATGAATCAGAATACAATTATAATTTTCTACATATCTACATTCCTATTTTTCTTTATTGTCTTTTGATGGCATTTATATTTAGCAATATTGAAAAAATCAAAAACATAATTTCCATAAAGTAATTTCATTTTTATGTAAATAACGCAGATATTATAAATTCATAATATCTGCGACTATTCATAGGGTATTATACATTATTTTTTTGATTTCTTCTGTTTTGCATCATTTCATCATCATTTGTCAAATCATCGATTATTGGATTATTATTTGCTTTGTAATTAGATGTATCGTAATGGGATTGATTGTAATCAGCCCGCTTCCTACTTTCTTCTATATGCATTTTTTCTATTTCCAACTGGTTTTTAGCCCGAATTTCTTCAGCTCTAATCATTGCATCGCTTTTATCTGTTCTACTTTGACTCTATACTTGAGTACCAAAAATATTATCACACCAATTATTCCAGCAATGCCAACACCACCGGCAACAAGAGCCTCCATAATTTGAGCAGCAAACGGATCAGTAAACATAGGATTTTTGCCTCCACCAAAAATTTATCTCACATATTCTCCAACTTCTTATCCCTCATCATCAAGTCAACTACAGCTTGTCTTGCGTCCTTGCCATTGAATAAAACCTCATACGCCTGACTTGTAATAGGCATTTCCACATTCAATTTCTTTGCAAGGTGGTAAGCTGCTTTTGTTGTGTTCACTCCTTCTACAACCATTGCAACTTCCTTCAATGCTTCTTCCATACTCTTTCCTTTACCTATAAGTATTCCTGCTCTTCTGTTTCTGCTATGCATGCTTGTACATGTTACGATTAAATCTCCAATTCCTGCAAGACCTGAAAAAGTAATTTGACTTGCTCCCATAACCTCGCCAAGTCTGGACATTTCTGTAATTCCTCGAGTCATAAGAGCTGCTTTTGTGTTGTCACCAAAACCCAAACCGTCAGAAATACCTGCACAAAGAGCTATAACGTTTTTAATTGCTCCTCCAAGCTCAACGCCAATTATATCTGAATTGGTATAAACCCTGAACATTGGCGACATGAATATATCCTGAATAAAAAGGGCTGCTTCATTATCCTCCGAAGCTGCTACAATTGCCGTAGGTATTCCTCTTCCTACTTCTTCGGCATGGCTTGGCCCGGATAATGCAACTACCCTTACATTCGGTGCTTCCTCTTTAATAATTTGTGACATGGTAAGATATGTTTCGTCTTCTAATCCTTTTGAACATGATACTACAATCATGCCGTCCTTAAGAGAGCCTTTTATAGTTTTCATGGTGCTTCTCATAAATTCAGACGGAACCACCATTATTACAGCTTCTGCATCTTGCAATGCTTCGTTAACATCGTTGGTACAAATAACTGTATCCGGAACCCGAACACCGGGTAATTTTACAATATTTTCTCTATGGGTGTTGATGCCCTCAGCTTCTTCCTTAAAGAATGACCACATCCTCACTTTATGGCCATTAGAAGCCAATTGCACAGATAAAGCTGTTCCCCAACTGCCTGCACCCATTATACAAATGTTTTTACCCATAACTATCCTCCTAATTCTTTACGCAGTCTTCTTCTTTCCGAATTTGGATTCGGTACCTTGAACTATTCTTTGTATATTTGATCTATGTCTAAAAATTATAAGTACTGCAAAAATTACTGCAAATGCTACATATAACCTATCGTTTCCTTTATGTATATAGGCCGCAAGGGGAAATAAAGCCGATGCTATTATGGAGCCTAGTGAAATATACCTTGAAATCGCCACAACCAAAGCAAATACTCCAAACAATATCAAAGCTACTTTCCAATCTATCATTAAAACCACTGCAAAGCTCGTTAGTACACCTTTTCCGCCCTTAAACTTAAAATACAAAGGCCAGTTATGACCTAAAATAGCTCCAAAACCGGCTACCATACGACCTGCATCTTCATATACCAATCCACCAATTATACACGCTACAACACCCTTTAATGCATCTCCCAGAACAACAAATACAGCTGCCTTTTTTCCCAAAGTACGCAAAGTGTTTGTGGCACCTGCATTTCCGCTTCCGTGTTTTCTAACATCAACACCATATGCCTTTCCAACCAAAAGGGAAGAATTAAGACTTCCCAAAAGATACCCCAAAACAAACATAGATAAGATTTTCAAATAATCCATTTCTATAAATCCTTTCCCGCACTTTTATTCATTTTCCTTGCTTTTTTCTCTAAGCAGGAACTTTATTGGTGTTCCTTCAAAACCAAAGCTCTTGCGAAGCTGGTTTTCAAGATATCTTTCGTATGAATAATGCATTAGCTCCTTATCATTTACAAAAATTACAAACGTTGGCGGCTTGACTCCAGCCTGGGTCATATAATATATTTTAAGCCTTTTGCCTTTGTCTGACGGAGGCTGAACCATTGCAATAGATTCATTCACAAGATCGTTTAACATACCTGTTGAAATTCTCAAAGATGCTTGATTTGCAACATAATCCACCAGTTCAATGATCTTATGAACCCTTTGACCTGTTTTAGCAGAAATAAAAAGTACCGGTGCATATGTCATAAATCCAAGTTTTTCCAATACACTTTTTCTATACTCTTCCAGTGTGCCGGTTGTCTTTTCAACCAGATCCCATTTGTTTACTATAATTATGGATGCTTTGCCGTTTTCATGGGCATAACCAGCGATCTTTGTATCCTGCTCGGTTACACCATCCTGTGCATCAATCATAATGATACAAACATCAGCTCTCTCAATAGCCGTCCATGAACGTATAGTGCTGTATCTTTCTATATTTTCGCTAATCTTGCTTTTTCTTCTTATTCCGGCAGTATCAATAAATACATATTTTCCGTTGTCCTTTTCGAAATATGTATCAATAGCATCTCTGGTAGTACCGGGTATATCACTGACAATAACCCTGTCCTCTCCAAGAATTTTGTTGATAAGGGATGATTTGCCTGCATTAGGCTTGCCAATAACAGCAACCTTTATAACGTCTTCCCCGTAATCCTCACCTGTATCCTCGGGAAAATGCTCGTAAACCGCATCTAAAAGGTCACCCATTCCAAGGCCGTGTACAGAAGATATTGTAATCATATCGCCCAAACCCAGATTATAGAATTCATAAACTTCAGGCGGCGGTTCCCCAACTCTGTCAACTTTATTTACAGCGAGGATTATAGGCTTCTTTGCTTTCCTCAACATACTTCCAACCTCTTTATCGGAGGCTGTCATACCATCCTTACAATCAACCATGAATATTATAACATCTGCAGTTTCGATTGCCAACTCTGCCTGTCTTTTCATCTGCTGCATTATTTTATCTTCAGTGTATGGCTCTATTCCACCCGTGTCTATAAGGGTAAATTTCCTGTTTCTCCACTCAACATCGGTATAAATCCTGTCCCTGGTTACACCCGGTGTATCTTCAACAATGGATATCCTCCTGCCTGCTACATAGTTAAAAAACGTGGACTTACCCACATTTGGTCTTCCAACAATAGCTACTATCGGTTTTGCCACTTACTATCACTCCCAACCTGTTTCTTATATTCCCAAAACACTGTTTATAAATGAAATCCCGCTGTTCTCAACAGGAGTAACTTTCGCACCCAATGCATCTTCAAGCATTCCGACTGTATAGTCATCAAGAAGCAGGTCTGTATCGGCTTTGAGCATGCTTTTACATACCAAAACCTCATCCCCAATGTCCTTACCGCTTAATTGCGATACAATATCTCTTCCTGTAAGAAGTCCTGTTACAGTTACATTTTCACCAAAAAACTCATTAATTATTTTATATACATTAACAGTAATACTGTATTTTTCCTCCAATCGTGTTGCAAGCATTTTAATATAATTATAAGCAGAAACACCTGTTATAATACTTACTTTTCTGCTTTTGTCCGGATTTACATCTACAGTGCCTATATGCCCGTCAAATTCGTTTATCAGCTTGGCTATGAGTCCCACACCGTTTTCTATCTGCGGAAAGTCTTCATAGTACTCATAAGGCGGTATTTCTTTTCCAGCCATCACATAGAACTCGTCAGCAATATATACAATTCTTGAACCGTGTTTTTTAAGAAACTCTTCCTGTATCTTTTCAACCTGCTCTATAACTTCCATTGAAGAGACTTCGTCATAGGGCTCCAGCTTGCATAAGCCTTCCCTGTGCTTTGTTAGTCCGACAGGCACAACGGATATGCTATTAACTGCAGGATATAGCTTGGCAAGATCCATAATTGACTTTGAAAGCTCTTCTTTATCATTAATCCCTCTGCAAAGAACAATCTGGCAATTAAGTGTTATACCGCTTACAGCAAGCTTTCTTATTTTACTCATAACACTGCCTGCGAACCTGTTTTTCAGCATAAAAACCCTTAGATCCGGGTTTGTAGTATGAACGGATATATTTATAGGAGACATTCTGTATTTTATAATCCTGTCGATTTGGTTGTTATCCACATTGGTCAATGTAACATAATTACCGGACAGAAACGACAGCCTCATGTCATCATCCTTAAAATAAAGAGAATCTCTCATTCCTTTAGGCATCTGATCTATAAAGCAAAATATGCATTTATTTGAACAGCTTTTTGCCTCATCAATGAGCTCATCGACAAACTCTATTCCCAAATCATCGTCTTCGCACTTTTCAATGTCAATTTCCCATATCTCTCCGTCTTCTTTCTTTATTTCAAGGGTTATCTCCTCATCGCATATTAGGAATTTATAATCGAATATATCCCTAATATTTTCTCCGTTTATTGTTAAAAGCACATCGCCTTTTTCAATCCCAGCCTCCTGTGCAATACTACCAGGCAGCACATTATTAATTATTATAGGTGTCTCTTTTTTCAAAACGGTTCCTCATTTCTTAATATAGGTCTCTACATTAAACCCCTCAAAAAAGACCAAATTTTCTAGATATAAACAAAAAACAGCAGTGTCAACTGCTGCTTTTCCATCACTTTTATTAGTCTTCAACCTCTATTACCTGAATCGATTTCTGACCTGATTTCTTTTTAACACTGTAAGTGCCGCATTCTGTGCAAACTCTGTGTCTAAGCTTATATGCATGACATTTTGGACACTTATCCAAATTTGGTGCAGACAGTTTCCACTGTGATCTTCTCTTACCTGTTCTAGCTTTCGACCATTTACGCTTTGGATTTGCCATTATAACACCTCCCGCCTATTAAACCCATTATATCTTAATTATCAAAAAATTTCTTAAGCACTTCTAACTGTGGATTTATATTTTCATCCTTGCAGTCACATGTCTTCTCATTGAGGTTTACACCACATCTTGGACATAGGCCTTTACAATTATCATCACATACCTTTTTAACAGGTAAGTTCAAAATTATATTATCCTTTAATATACTGTCAAGCAATATATAGTTATCATTATATGTATAAGCATCTATATCTGCAGTATCGCTGCTTTCAATAATGTCTTCTTTTATTTTTATCTCCAGGCTGTCCTCAATATCCTTTACGCATCTGCCGCATTTAACATTATATGATGCCCTCAATCCGCCATTTAACTTCAACACACCACCGGCATTTGTAAGGACACCTTCGAATTTTACATTGTCTTTGAAAACAAAACCTGAATCTAAATCATTCAACTCAGCTATGGCTTCATCGAACTTGACATCTAAGCTTGCACCATTAATTTTAACTATACTTGATACATCAATTTTCATATTGCCACCCCATAAAACCGACAAATGATATTATACTAACTAATAATACCATTGTCAAGATAAATATTGATTTTATTATGCGGTAATTCAATGCGTACCGATTTGCCAATCTATAATTCATTCTTTCGTAATTTTGGGTTTAGTTTATTATTTCCGAATTAATAATACTTAATACTTATGGCCGTACAATTGAATCATTTACATAAATATAAATACAAATAAAAATCTCCGTTGCAAGTGATTAATGTCAATTTTGTGTTAAATAAAAACTAATTTTTTCCGATATATATTATAGTGCAAAAATTTAATTAATCAATTGCAATTCAGATCATCTTTACAAAAACCCATTCAAATTCAACTGTTTTAACACTCTAGATGTTTTCTTTTTGTATTTAAGGGTAATTTATTAACAGGCAGAGTTTTCTGATGGGCAAGGTCCAAAAGTGACCTTAATGAAAGGGGGGCTTGTTATGACAAATGACAAAGAATATCCAAGCTTCAACATTGCCGGAAACGGCAGGCTTGAAATTGTATCATCAGGCAAAACAATACCTTTCAGATTGGTCAGCATGTCTGCTGTATGTGCACTGATTTGCATGGAAGAAGAGATAGATATTTCTTCACAGGTTAAAATTCAAATAGTGTTAAAAAGCGGCTTCTTTGATGTAAAGATTAATGCCGAAGGAATATCAAAAATGAGTAATCAATCGGATAGCGGATATCAATATGAAATACCTTTTACAAGTCTATCAGAAGACGAGATAAACGAAATAAACGAACTTCTAATAAACAGCTTCGATTTATCATATGCATAAAACCAATATTACTTTTTTTCTTCCGGAGCAATACCAATTAAATTCTTTGCTTTAGATACTTCAAACTCATTTGGAACAGCTGCCTTATCCAGATTATAAGGCAGCTTTAATTCTTCCCACTTTTTCTCACCATACTTGTGGAAAGGAAGTATCTCAACATTCTCAACATTCTTTAACCCATTTATAAACTCTTTTAATTTGAATAAGCTTAAAAAGTCATCTGTAAATCCCGGTATAACAACATATCTTATCCATAAGGGTTTTCCAATTTCACTCAAATAATTTGCAAATTCAAGAGTATTACGATTTGAGCAGCCTGTAAGCTTCATATGTGCGTCAGGGTTTATATGCTTTATACTCATCATAACAAGGTCTGTCAGCCCCATGAGTTCTTCAAGATTTTTGGCCTTAGACCCGATATAACCGTTAGTATCTATGGCAGTATGAACATCCATTTTTTTGAGTTCTTTAAAAAGCTCAATAATAAAGTCCATCTGAATCAGCGGCTCCCCGCCTGTTACAGTAACACCGCCTCCCGAAGCTTTTAAATAAGGTAAATATTTTTTAATTTTTCCGATAACTTCATCCACCGAATATAAAGTGCCGCTGTTATAATCCCATGTATCGGGATTGTGGCAAAACATGCATTTAAAAGGGCAGCCCTGCATAAAAATTACAAACCTTACGCCAGGACCGTCAACAGTACCACAGCTCTCAAATGAATGAATTCTTCCCATTACAGACATAATAACTACCTGCCTCTCATATTTCACCGTGAAATGTTCTGTTCACCACTTCCAACTGCTGCTTTTTAGACAATTTATTGAAATTTACCGCGTACCCCGAAACCCTTACGGTCAATTGAGGATATTTTGTCGGATCCTTCATTGCTTCCTCCAATATACCCCTCTTCATAACGTTTATATTAACATGATGTCCGCCTAACGCGAAATACCCGTCAAGTATTCCTACCAGATTGGTTATCCTTGAACTATCGGACTTGCCGAGAGCATGGGGAATTATTGAAAGTGTATAGGATATACCGTCAAGACAGTATTCATATGGTATTTTTGCCAATGTATTAAGAGATGCCAATATACCGTTGGTATCCCTGCCGTGCATGGGGTTCGCTCCGGGTGCAAAAGCCTCTCCCTTTTTTCTTCCATCTGGAGTAGAGCCTGTTTTGCTTCCATAAACAACGTTTGATGTAATTGTAAGAATTGAAAGGGTATGCTTTGCTCCCCTTAAAGTTTTATGCTTACTAAGGGCTTCATAAAATTTCTTGACCAGATCAACAGCTATATCATCTACCCTATCGTCATCATTTCCATATTTAGGATAATCACCTTCAACCTCAAAATCTGTTATAATTCCCCTTTCGTCTCTTATAACCTTAACCTTAGCATATTTAATAGCACTTAATGAGTCTGTAATTACCGAAAGACCTGCTATACCAAATGCCATAAATCTTCTTACATCAGTATCATGAAGTGCCATCATGAGTCTTTCATATGCGTATTTGTCATGCATATAGTGGATGGCATTCATGGTATTTACATAAAGACCTGCAAGCCATTCCTGCAACTCTTCATATTTATTTAAAACAGTTTCATAATCTAAATATTCGCCTTCAAAAGGAGCCGACACGGGTGCTACCTGATCTCCCGACACCTCATCCCTGCCACCGTTTAAAGCCATGAGAAGAAGTTTTGGAAGATTACATCTTGCTCCGAAATACTGCATGTCACGACCGATTCTCATAGCCGAAACACAGCATGAAATACCGTAATCATCGCCGAATACAGGTCTCATTATGTCATCATTTTCATACTGCAGTGTGCATGTATCTATAGAAACCTTTGCACAGAATTTTTTAAAGTTTGCCGGAAGGCCCTTTGCCCACAGTATAGTAAGGTTCGGCTCCGGTGAAGTTCCTATATTGTAAAGAGACTGTAAAAACCTGTAAGATGTTTTCGTCACCATATGCCGTCCGTCTTCACACATTCCTCCTATTGACTCGGTTATCCAAACGGGGTCTCCTGCAAATAATTCATTGTATTCAGGAGTCCTAAGATGCCTTATCATCCTGAGCTTTATTATAAACTGGTCAACAAGCTCCTGTGCCTCTTCTTCGGTAAGATTGCCCTCTCTAATATCCCTCTCAATATAAATATCAAAAAATGTGCTCATTCTTCCTAATGAGTTTGCAGCACCGTTTGTTTCCTTCATTGCACCCAAAAATGCCAGATAAGTCCACTGAATGGCTTCAAAAGCATTTTGTGCAGGATTCGATATATCAAACCCATATGAATTTGCCATGAGCTTTAACTCATTTAGCGACTTAATCTGCTCTTGAATCTCTTCCCTAGCACGAATTAAATCTTCATCAAATATTGATGTCACCATGTTTTGAAGCTCTTTAGTCTTTTCTTCAATAAGCCTGTCGACGCCATAAAGTGCCACTCTCCTGTAATCACCGATCAAACGTCCTCTTCCGTATGCATCTGGCAGACCTGTTATAACTCCTGATTTTCTGGCTTTTCTCATCTCAGGTGTATATACATCAAAAACACCATCATTATGAGTCTTACTGTACTTTGTAAAAATCTCTTCTATTTTATCGGATAACTTGTATCCATATTTTTCGCATGCCTGTTTGGCCATCCTTATGCCTCCATAAGGAACAACGGCACGTTTTAAGGGTTTATCGGTTTGAATTCCTTTGATAACTTCAAGGCCTTCGTCAATATAACCAGGCTCAAAGCCGTTTATGGATGATATAATGTCTGTTGCGATATCAAGAACTCCACCTTTTTTAGACTCTTCGTCGATTAATTCCTTGCATCTGTCCCATAAACGCCTTGTCTTAAAAGTGGCATTTGCCAAAAATGATTCATCACCGTCATAGGGAATATAATTTTCTACTATAAACCCTCTCAAATCTATTTTTTGTTTCCATTCCGATCCTTTAAACCCATTCCAGTAATCCAAAGCCATTACAATCATCCTCCTTACCGCAAAGCACGAAGCATTCCCCAATGATTCATAAAAATTAGAAAATACTAAAGTTCGAAAAATTCCAATATTGACCGATAATTAACAAAAAACCGCCCTGAATAACCTTAAACTAGTCACCCAGGCAGTCGGCTCTCAAAAATCGTACTCCCATGTGGTAAACTCCACTTCCGCCAGTCATACGATTTGTAGAAATATAAATTAAATAATTTAAAAAATTAAAATAAGTAACTTACAAATTAATATTACCCACAAAAACAACTCTTCAATCAAAAACAAATATATAAAAACAAACAAAAAACACCTGAATAACTAAATTGTTACCCAGGCGGTCGGCTCCTTATCGATCATACTCCCTATGGTAAACTCCATTTCCGCCAGTCATATGATCTCCTTAATTTGTAAACTTCAATTTATACATACATTATACTTTTTCAGTTGAGTTTTGTCAATCGTGTTTTTATTATTCACTATAAATTACACTTTAAGATCCACATTAAAGCTTTCAACTTTGTTTTTTTCCAGCACAGGTTTGACATGTTCATTTATGAAATCAACCACCTGCTGCGGAGCCCTTCCGATATAGTTTTTAGGATCCAATACCGAATTGATCTCTTCCAAAGTCATTCCAAAAATAGGATCGGCAGCAATTCTCTCAACCAAATCATTTTTGTTACCATGAACCTTAACCTGTTTACCTGCCTCCATGGAATGGACACGTATCTTTTCATGAAGTTCCTGTCTGTCTCCACCGCGTTTAACCGCTTCCATCATAATATTCTCGGTAGCCATAAATGGAAGCTCTTCCATTATGTGTTTTTCTATAACCTTCGGATATACTACCATTCCATCTGCAATATTTATATAGATGTTGAGAATCGAATCAACAGCAAGGAATGCTTCAGGAATACTGATTCTCCTATTTGCAGAATCATCCAATGTTCTCTCGAACCACTGGGTTGATGCTGTAATAGCAGGATTCAATGAATTTATAATAACATATCTTGCAATAGAAGAAATTCTTTCGGACCTCATTGGATTTCTTTTATAAGCCATGGCAGAAGAACCTATCTGGCTTTTCTCAAAAGGCTCTTCCATTTCTTTCATGCTTTGTAAAAGTCTCATGTCGTTGCTGAATTTATACGCACTTTGAGCTATTCCGCTTAATACATTGAGTATTTTAGAGTCTAACTTTCTTGTATATGTTTGTCCCGATACAGGGAATACACTGTCAAATCCCATTTTATTTGCAATACGCTTTTCAAGCTCCTTAACCTTTTCATGGTCATTGTCAAAAAGGCTCAAAAAGCTTGCTTGAGTTCCTGTTGTACCCTTTGAACCGAGCATTTTCATGTTTGACAATACATAATCGAGATCTTCAAGATCCATCAGAATATCCTGAATCCATAAGCATGCTCTTTTACCGACAGTAACAAGCTGTGCAGGTTGAAAATGTGTAAAGCCCAATGTGGGTAAATCTTTGTTTTCCATAGCAAAGCTAGAAAGCTTGTCTATAAGGACAATAAGCTTACTCTTTATAAGCTTTAATGCATCCCTCATTATTATTACATCAGTATTATCACCGACATAACATGAAGTAGCACCTAAATGTATTATTCCTTTGGCTTTCTGGCACTGTTCTCCATATGCATGAATATGTGCCATAACATCATGTCTGAATTCCTTTTCCTTTTGCTGTGCAACTTCATAATTTATGGAATCCTTAAACTTTTTGAGCTCCTCAATCTGCTCATCGGTTATATTAAGTCCAAGCTCTTTCTCTGCTTCTGCTAAAGCAATCCAAAGCTTTCTCCATGTTTTGAACTTGGTATCATTTGAAAACAGCTCCTGCATTTCTATGCTGGCATACCTTGAATTAAAAGGACTTTCATATACATTATTCAACTTTTATTCCTCCTACTTTTTATAAAACTTACATTAAATACGTTTGTAAAAGATTTGTCGTATTTAATATAATTTAAATAATATTGTTTGACAACATTTTAACACACATAAAACATTATATAATTATTGACATATAAAATTCAATATTTTTAAATGATTTTAAACTCTATAAAAAAAATTGCGGGATTATTATCCCGCCAAGATATTTATGAATATGAGATTGATTATGTGCATATATTAAAACTAGCTATTATTTGTGATACTAACTACACTTTAACAATGCACAGGTTACATTATATTATGTGTTTAAGAATTTTTCAATTCTATTTAATCCTTCTGTAATATTTTTTATTGATGTTGCATAGGACAATCTTACGTGAATGTCAGTTCCGAAGCCCGATCCAGGAACTAATGCAACATTTGCTTTTTCTAAAAGAATATTTGCAAAATCATCCGATCCGTTAATTTTTACACCATATAACTCTTTGCCTATTAATTTTGATATGTTCATCATAACATAAAATGCACCGTTTGGCTTTATGCATGATAAACCGGGTATTGAGTTGATTTTTTCAACCATATAGTCTCTTCTTTTAATAAACTCCTGAACCATCATAGCTACTTCATCCTGAGGACCGTTTAGAGCTGCTTCAGCAGCTTTTTGTGCTATTGAATTGGGATTTGAAGTGGCATGACTTTGAACATTGCCCATTATTTCCGCTATTTTAGCATTTGATGCTGTGTATCCTATTCTCCATCCAGTCATTGAATATGATTTAGCTACACCGTTTACAACTATTGTCAAATCCTTTATTTTATCATTAAATGATGCTATGCTCACATGTTGATAACCGTCATAAATAAGTTTTTCATAAATTTCATCAGAGACTACATAGATTTCTTTTTTTACAGCCAAATCTGCAATTGCTTGAAGCTCTTCTTTCGAATACACCATTCCGGTAGGATTGCTTGGGCTGTTAATAACAATAGCTTTTGTTTTAGGTGTAATTGCGGCTTCCAATTGATCAATTGTAAACTTAAAACCGCTTTCCTCAGTTGTGTTAAGTATAACAGGTACACCATCAGCCAGCTTTACCATTTCCGGGTAGCTAACCCAATAAGGTGCCGGAATAATAACCTCATCGCCAACATTGCAAATTGCCTGAAAAGCATTAACCAATGAGTGCTTTGCACCATTGCTTATTACAATATTGGAAGGAGTATAAATAAGACCGTTGTCCTTTTCAAATTTTTTGCAAACAGCTTGTTTTAACTCCAGAGTACCCGATGCAGGAGTATATTTTGTAAACCCATCGTTGATTGCCTTAATTGCGGCTTCCTTGATATGTTTTGGAGTATCGAAATCAGGCTCACCTGCTCCGAATCCTATAACATCTATGCCGTCCGCTTTCATTTTTTTTGCTTTTGCATCTATGGCTAAAGTTGATGATGGACTAATTGACAACGCCTTTGTTGATAATTTCATAGACTTCCCCTCCAAAATAATTTAGTAATGATAAAAACATACTACCTATTAAGTATATTTTTATCATTACTTTTTATAAATTCTACAATTCTCATATAAAGCTATTTTAATATATTATATTCCTTTTTGCAAGTTTAAGTTAATAATTATTCAAAAAACGAATATTGGGAAATCCTATATTCATTGTTTTAGGATATTACCCAATATTCGCCATAAAAAAATATGCAATTTATAATATTGAATTATTTATTTTGATTATCTATATTTGGGTTGTCTATCATATGCTTTTTAATAATCCTGTTCGCATAAAAATTCACAATAAGCCCCAATACGCTTATTATAAATGTAGGCAGCAATATAAGACCTATTAGAACTTGCATCATTAAAAATACTGATAATGCTAAACATAACAATATTATTAAAAGGTTTGGAACAAACATCGCTATGGAAAAAAGGAATGCATTTTTATAAATATCCTTTATACTTAGCTCGAAAGTAATCATGAGCTGGTAAGTGTAAATCTGCATCATAATAAATATAATAAGGAATATTCCCTGCATACCTGTTGCTATATTCAGCAATAAAGTCTTTTCAGCTTGACCTAAATACCATGAAAAGCTTGCTGTAATTGAATAAAATACAACAAGATTTATAAATAACATTATGATTGACTGTTTAAAGTTTTTCTTTGCAGTTTGAATATAGTCATGCCATACAAATGCATGCTCTTCTCTTGAAAAGTTTCTTAAAACATATGTAAATCCGCTTTGCAAAGGCCCTACAGCCACCAAATTAAATGCAAATATAAATACTGAAAGTGAAAGCCAAAGATTTACGGGATATTCCCTTGAATTGAATATTGAACTTAAAAAATTTGCAGATATTATCATCGCAACAATAATTGCAGGTATGCTGCAAGCAAAATGCACCAAATTCAACTGCAAAAGCTTATAAAACTTTCTTGTATACACCCCGAAAAACACTTTAAAGACATTCTTTGGCGGTGCATTCTTTTCTACTCCGGGACCTTCCCTGTCTGGACTAAACCTATCAAAAAAACCCATATCTAACTCCTTACTATATTAATTATTTGAACTGACAGCAATTCCAACATAATATATTATAGGCATCTTGATTTAATATTTCAAACATTTTTTCATTTATTATATGCAAGTACAAAAAAAGTGTAATTGAACCTGCCAAAAAATCACAATTGGTCAGTACATTCTGTATTCGCCATGATTACCATATTGACGCAATGCACTTTTTAGAGTAGAATTGGTATGTTAAGGGTTTTTTTCGTTAACAATCGCTTCAGTAAATTCAATATATATACAGTAAATTTACATAATAATTCCCAATAATTTTTGTAACAAAATCGAAGAAAAGATGCCGATAAAAGTATTATAAGCCAAGCATTGGCTGAGTATATAATAAAAGGTTTATCAGTACTGACGACAGACAAATGTAATAGAATCGTCATTTTCAATGTAGTTTTATTTTTTGACAAGGGAGTTATTTGAATGAATATCCAACCTACACAAGAACAAATAAGTCTTATTTGGCCAAATGAAATTAATACGCAAAGCCACTACCTTCCCTATAACCATACTATGGTTGAAGATATGGCTTTAGAAGAGCTTGCAAAGGCTATAAACTTTAATAACAGATCCAAGTTCGATGCTTCGCTTCTTATGTCCATGTTTACTGATGATGTGGAAATAATCAACTACCGTCTGGAAATAATAGAAGATTTTATGAACAATCCTGAGCTTGCCAATGGATTGGAAGATCTTCTCCCAATGCTTATAGAGCTTTCCGATATTTCGCCCAGCAAAGGTATGGAAGACTCTCAACTTCTGAGAACTGTCAAGCGTTTGGGCGAACTGGATCTTTATGTCAAATGCATACAACAGTTTCACTCAATTTTATCAAACACCAAAAAGAAAATTAAATCAAGAGGACTAATTAATCTTCAGGAAAAACTTGAAGAAATAATGGATGCAACCATATTCAGATCACTTACTGAGCGTCTTCCGAAGTTGCGTGCAAACTTTGAAGGACTTTCAAGTGTTACTGTGGGCATTAACTTAGATGCACAATTAAGGCCGGTTGAGGCTATCCTCCTTTCAATCAACAAGCAAAAGTTTAAAGGTGAGCCATTTTTAGAAAAGATATTCAGCAAAAAAAAGCAAAAAGATGAATTTGTTGGAATTGCTGAGCTTCACAGTCTTGAGGACACTAACCTTCACTGGGATGCAAACAACGCAGGTGCCTCTGCCTTAAAGCTCTTTTCCCATAAGAACTCATATTTAAAGGGCAAGGACCCCATAAACAGTATGGCACTAACACAAACTCTTTTCAACGACCTAAAACCCATTATAGAGAATATAGTGAAGCCTATTTCTTCGGAAATTGCTCATTTTACCAAAATAAATTCAGGCTTTCTGGCTAAGTTGGAACCCGAGCTGAAATTTTACATTGGTTCGGCCAAGTTCATAGGGAGGATTCAGGCATTAGGACTTCAAATGTGCAGGCCTGAAATTGTTTCAAAAGAGCAAAGAGTGTTTAATGTAGAAGGAATTTACAACATAAATCTGGCATTAAGTATGCATTATAAACAGCCATCGGTATTTTTGACCAGCATGATTGTAACAAATGATGTAAATTTTGATAATACAGGTAGAATATTCATATTGACCGGTCCAAACCGTGGTGGAAAGACCACTTACACTCAAGCAATCGGACTTACTCAAATCATGGCACAAGTAGGTCTTTATGTTCCTGCTTCCAAGGCTAAGATAAGTCCTGTCGATATGATATATACCCACTTCCCTACGGAAGAAAAGCCTGATTCAAACCTTGGAAGGCTTGGTGAGGAATCCAAGAGATTAGAGGAAATATTTAAAAAAGCAACACGCTACAGCCTTGTTTTATTAAATGAATCATTATCAAGCACCAGTGCGGGTGAAAGCTTATATATAGCAAAAGATATTGTGTGTGCATTGAAGCTTTTAGGCGTAAGGGCAGTATTTGCAACTCACCTCCATGACTTGGCTCTGGATTTGGATTTTTTCAATAAAAACAAATTGGGGGACAGCAGGGTTATAAGCCTTGTATCAGGTGTATATAATGTTGAAGATACACTAAAAAACAACAATGAAATTGCCATAAGAACATACAAAATAATTCCCGGCCCTCCCCTTGGAAACAGCTATGCCAGAGATATTGCTTCACGTTTCGGAATCAGCCTTGACAAGCTTGTAAAAACACTAAAAGAAAGAAATGTGATTGATACTAATATTGATATAAAAGACTTCAATAAAAAGAAGTAAAAAATTAATTGCATTTTAAAAAAACTAGAAAAAATTTTACCATAAGTACTTACTTTTTATTGCCGGATATGTTATAATAATATTGAGGTTAAATAATTCCCCTACTAGGGTATAAGGAGATATAAGTGGAACCTTATGAAACAGGGCAAAATCTTTGAAAGAAGATGACGCAAAGCCGTGGGTCTAAAGCTTAGTGCTATGATTGCCAGGCTGCCATTAAAAGCTTCTGTTTATACTCTTTTAATAAATTAAAGGAATTTAGGTAATCTGATATTTCCTTATACCACTTTTTTTAATATAGAATACTCGAACACAATTAAAGCACATTTAGATGTGCTTTTTTAGTGTCTTTTTTAATGTTCGTGAGTGTAATAGTCCTCATCTATATTTCCAATCAAACGGGACATTGTGTCAAAGTAGTATAAATACAGCTCATGCAAAGCCCTTGTACACACTGTATATATAAGCCTCCTATCTTCTTCTTTAAAATAGTCCTTATCCTCCACAGAAGGCACCAAAACAGCATCAAATTCCAGACCTTTAGCCAGATATGACGGTATTATCACTACACCTCCATGGTATGTCTCATTTTGATTTGAAATGAGGGTTATATCTACATATTCATTTATAGATTTATATAATTCTTCGCATTGACCGGCAGTTTTACAGATAACTGCTATAAGCTTACACCCCTTTTCTTTTAACTCGATAATATCATCAGCAATCCTTTTAAATAGATTGCTTTTATCAACCTTTATGATCTTAGGTTTGCTGCCATGTCGGTCCAACTGTTCCGAATTGTATTGAGACATGAGTATCTCTTTGCAAAAATCAGCTATTTCTTTGCTTGAACGGTAGCTTTTAGTTAACGATATTATATTGGATTTTTTGATTTCGAATATATCTGCTATAGCTTCAAAATTGCCAATATTCATATATCCGTTAACAGACTGGTTCAAATCACCGAGAATAGTCATATTGGCATGTTCAAAAACATTTTTAATAATTTCATAATGTATAGCCGTATAATCCTGAGCTTCATCAATAATCAAATGCTTTATGAATTTGGTGTCGTAGGCAGTGTCAAGAACAGCTTTAAGCAATATAACAGGTGCTATGTCCTCATATTTTATGATGTTTTGTTTCAACTGGCGGATTGTATATTTAACAATGCTGCCAATATCCTCAATTCCCTGCCTAACATCACTGTCATCATCATTGCCATTATCATCATTATTGGCATCATTATTATCATCATTCTTGGCAAAGTACTCCATATTTCTATACAAATCAATATACAAATTCATAATATCAAAAGATGTCATTTGAATAACATCCGATTTGAGAGGCTCAATTTCCTGCTTTGCCTTTTTCTGTGCCAAAGTCTTGTCTTCTTTAGTTATCGCTTCTTCCTTATAATCATTTTTCTGCATATAAATCGCCAGCAGCTCCTTGATTCTTTTTTCTTCATGCTGCTCTAAAATATAAAAAAGCCTTTGACGAAGTTTCTCCAATCGCTTCGCATAGGAAAAATGATTATAATCATTCTTAAATGTGCTTAATATTTCATCAGCAGAAACAATAAGACTGCCGTTTAAAATTATATCTTTAAAAACCGTATACTTGCCGTTTTCAATTTGATGCATATAATTTTTCAATATGTTAAGAAACTGTGATGATGCTTTGAATTTGATGGAATTAAGCCTTGTTTTATCAGCGTTTTTTGATAATATATATTCCATTTGCTCACTTAATGATTCAACTCTGTAACCCGGGCCAATCATATTCTCGAAAAAATCAACAAATGTGCTTCTTCTAATATTTTCTTCTCCCAATTCAGGCAATACATTTGAGATATAATCCTCAAACACATGGTTTGGAGAAAAAACAAGTATGTTTTCCGATTTAATATTCTCCCGGTATTTATATAGAAGATATGCTGCTCTATGGAGTGCAATGGATGTTTTTCCGCTGCCGGCAGGCCCCTCTACAATTAGTATTTTGCTTTCACTATTCCTTATTACAGCATTTTGCTCCCTTTGGATACTGGTAACAATGGTCTTCATTCTGTTATCAGTACTTTTTCCCAAAATTTCTTTGAGCATTTCATCATTTATACTCAAACTGCTGTCAAACATATAGATAATTTTCTCATTTTCAATCTTGTATTGCCTTTTTAAAAGCAACTGCCCGCGAATTGAACCTGCAGGGCAGTCATAACCGGATGCACCGATTTCATAGTCATAAAACATGCTGGATATGGGTGCCCTCCAGTCATAAACAAGTATATCCATATTATTGTTTGTGCTTAATGTGTATATGCCGATATATATCTGTTCTGCCTTTGTTTCACCGTCTTCAATGAAGTCTATTCTTCCGAAATAGGGACTTTGATACATCTTTTCAAGACGGCTTATCTTATCTGATGATAATTTGTACTTCCGGGCTTGATTGTCTAATTCCATCTGGTATTGCCACATTTGTGCAGGAGTTTCGAGATCGGATATATTAGATGGTGCACATCTTATGCTTTCCCACATACTTTTCTGCATTTCTATGGCTTCTTTTTTGTATTTGCTTGCAGCATTAACACCATTTTCTAGTTGTTTTTTTATTTCATCTATAACTCTATCCAGATAGTTTTTTTCATATTCCCATGTTTTTTTATCGGTAATCATCACATTCCTCCTGTTTCTATGATATACACAATATCATTTTAATATAAGTCTATTAATAAAATTTTTCGTATGTTATAATTAAGCTGGGAGGAACAAAAATACACTAAACCAAAGCACCCAATATCAATATTTCCTCATTCTGACGATATATTGTAGGAAATTGGGTAATAGGTATGGGGTTTACCCCAAGACCAACCTCAACAGTAAATCCCGGTCTTCTGAAATCTTGAACAAACCAGTCTTTATAGCCTGCATAAGATGCCTCTGCAGGATTATTTGATATTGCATAACCGCTTACTCTTCCAAAAAGCTCCGCAATTGTCTGAGTTTCAGGAGGTTCGAGATTTTGGAATCCATAATAAATTACCTCACCCTGGGTATGGTAAGCAATAACCAGTCTGAAATTCCTGTTTCTTGTGAAGTTCACCATTGCAGCAGATTCAGGCTCCGATAATGGAGCAGGCCCGCCATAGTCTCTTGGTGCAGGTCCGGTGATTCCGTCTTCGATTTCAAGCTCATGCTCCTTTTCCCATTCCGCAGGATAATTAAGGTTTATATCAACACCTCTTATATTAGCTTTCCATACGCTAGGAAGCGGACGTCCCGTTCTGTTTAACTTTGCTGCTTCCACATAAACAGGATTGGTGTAGTTTGGCCAGTAATTCACCAGATCAACCCCATCGGGATTAACCATAGGCACAATATAAATACTTGTCTGCCTCCATATATTAGGAATGTTATACCCTCCCAAAAATCCTCCTACAGAATATGCTTTCGAAAAGTTTTCCAAAAATTTCATGAGTAAAGGTGTTGTTATCCATTCATTGGCATGATGGGAAGCATTGTAAGAAACCTGTTTTGTGCCTCGTCCAAGTCTTATATAATATAAGTTCTTACCCATAACGCTTCTTCCGACTATACCGGTCTCTAAAAAAGGATACCTCACTTTAAGCCCCTGTATCTGTCTTTCCAATATTTCATATGTGTAGTCTATGTCTGTAAAAACCACATCTATGCCATAGGGGACAATTATTTGCTGACCCACCCTTAATGTATTGGGATTGATTCCTGGGTTGGCAGTCAATATGGCATTTAATGTTGTATAATACTTTCTTGCAATATTATATAAAGTATCACCCTGCCTTATTACATATGTGTCATAGCCAAGGAGGAGCTTGTCAAAAACCGCCCATGTGTTAGGACCTACAATTCCATCCGGTGTAAGTCCATTATTCCTTTGAAAGGCAATAACCGCCTGCCTTGTATTGTTCCCAAAAATTCCGTCAACCACATTTATACCATAGCCAATCCTTCTTAAAAGGCTTTGAATAAGTTTTACATTTGGCCCTGTTGAGCCTAATCTCAAAGTTTCCATTATAATTACCACATATAATTCTAATCCTACTTTATATTATTATAATGGACATAAAAATGTGGCTGTCTTCCGGACAAAAATAAAACACTTTACAAACAGTACTACCTTAGAACTGATTTGCAAAGTGATATATTGTCAAATAATTATTTATTCAGTTTATATTATTGCTATTTTGATTAGTATTAGCCACATCATGTTTAATTCATTTAATAGTAATTACATAAAATCTTAATCTATAAGTGCAATAACCTCGATTTCAATAAGAACATCTTTAGGAAGCCTTGCTACCTCTACCAGCGACCTTGCAGGATAAGGATCCTTAAAATACTGTCCATAGATGTTGTTAATTGTAGTAAAATCATTCATATCCTTAACAAAGACAGTTGTTTTTATAACATTCTTAAAACTGCTTCCAGCGTTAACCAAAATAGCATTAATATTTTCAAGAACCTGCTTTGTCTGTGCCTCAATTCCTCCCTGTACTATCTGACCTGTAGCAGGATCAATAGGAATCTGTCCTGATGTATACAACAGATTACCTGCTTTAATTGCCTGCGAATACGGGCCAATAGCTTCCGGAGCCTTTTTAGTTGTAAGGACTTCCTTTTTCATGCTAAATCATCCTTTCACAGCCCATATACATCTTTCGAAGAAATAACTTTAATACCATTATTTTTGAGAGCTTCAATGGCTTTATCCGAATCTTCCACTCTTAAAATAACAAGGGCTTCGTCTTTCGATTTGCCTATAAAAGCGTACATATATTCAATTCCTATGGAGTTACTTTCCAATATATCCAGTGCTACGGCCAAGCCGCCGGGTTTATCCTCTACAGCAATAGCTATAACGCTTGTACTGCTTACTGTAAAACCATTATCCTTTAATACCGCTTCAGCCTTTTCCGGCTGGTTTACTATGAGTCTTAATATTCCAAAGTCTGTAGTGTCGGCTATAGACAAAGCACTTATGTCTATGCCTTCTTTTCCAAGAGTTTTAGTTACTTCTGCAAGTCTCCCAGACTTGTTTTCAAGAAATACAGATATTTGTTTTACCAGCATACTAAACCCTCCTTTTTTATATTTTATTAAATTTTTCTTTTGTCTATTACTCTTTTTGCTTTACCTTCACTTCTTTCAATTGTCTTAGGTTCAACAAGTCTTATTTTAGCATTTATACCTAGAGTACTTTCTATACCTTTTCTTATTTTTCCTTCTATTTCTTCAAGCTTTTTAACTTCATCCGAGAATAATCCGGGTGTCATTTCCACTTGAATCTCAAGAATATCAAGGTTATCTTTTCTATCAACGATTAACAAATAATGAGGTGCAGTTTCACCTATTTCCAATAAAACGCTTTCAATCTGGGATGGGAAAACATTAACACCCCTAATAATGAGCATGTCGTCACTTCTTCCGGTAACTTTATTCATTCTCATAAATGTTCTTCCACATTCACATACATCTGCATTGAGTACCGTAAGATCCCTTGTTCTGTATCTAATTAGTGGAAGTCCCTCTTTAGTGATAGTTGTAAAAACAAGCTCACCTTTTTCACCTGGAGGAAGAACTTCTTCAGTTTCAGGGTCTATTATCTCCGGTATAAAATGATCTTCCTGTATATGCATACCTGCCTTACAGTAACATTCACTTGCTACTCCAGGGCCAATTATTTCACTTAATCCATATATGTCTATAGCCAAAATACCAAGCCTGTCTTCAATTTCTTTTCTCATGTTTTCAGACCATGGCTCTGCACCAAATACTCCAGCCTTAAGCTTTAAATCACCTTTCTTTACTCCGGCTTCTTCCAATGCCTCAGCAAGATAAAGAGCATAAGACGGCGTACATGCCAGATGTGTTGTTCCAAAATCTCTCATTATTTGAAGTTGTCTTGATGTATTTCCACCTGATATGGGAATAACGGATGCCCCTACTCTCTCTGCACCATAGTGTGCACCTAATCCGCCTGTAAAAAGGCCATACCCATAAGCTACCTGAATAATTGATTCTTTGTTGGCACCTGCTGATGTTAATGTCCTTGCCATTACTTCCGACCATGTATCAATGTCCCTTCTAGTATAGCCAACAACAGTCTGCTTTCCTGTAGTACCTGAAGAAGCATGAATTCTTACGATTTCACTCATTGGTACTGCAAACAACCCATAAGGATAATTATCTCTCAAATCCTGTTTATAGGTAAAGGGCAGTTTCTTTAAATCATCAACAGACTTAATGTCACCAACCTCTATTCCTTGCTTCTGCATTTTTTCTCTGTAAAACGGCACATTGTGATATATCCTTTTTACAGTGTTTATGAGTCTTTCACTCTGTACTCTTCTCAACTCTTCTCTAGGCATACACTCATAGGTGGAATTCCAGTATTGCATCCTAAAACCTCCTCCAAATATTATAACTATAGCTTTTAAATAAATAATATATCTTTCAAATAATTAAATTTACACTTAATTAAATTACACTTTTAAACTGCAAGGCCATATCCTGCTTCAAAAGCTTTGAAATTAACTTCCTGAAGCTTCTTAGGAACAGTTTCTTTTATGGACTCTATCCAGATTTCTTTATCAATGCCTGTTTCCTTTGCCAAAACCCCTAAAAGAACAACATTAACTGCTTTGATGTTTCCACATTCTTTAGCTATAGGCAAAGCATCCACTGATATGGTTTTATTTACAACTCCTTTAATTTTTTCTATAATTCCGTCAGGATACTTTTCCTTACCTAAAATAACAGGTATTGGATCTATCCTTTGCTCGTTTATTATATAGCTTCCGCCATTTTTGAGATATTCCATCCATCTTAATGCTTCCAATTTCTCAAAAGCAAGAATTATATCCGCTTCCCCCTTTTCAATGATGGGAGAATAAACTTTCTTTGCAAGCTTTACATATGTTACGACGCTACCGCCCCTCTGTGCCATTCCATGCACTTCGGAAACCTTTACGTCAAAATTCATTTTCATAGCAACATTTCCCAAAATCCTGCTGGCTAGTAATGTACCTTGTCCGCCAACTCCCACTATCATTATATTAAGTTTATCCATTATTTTCACCAGCCTTTTCTATTGCACCGAAATTGCACAGTTTAGTACACAATTCACAGCCAATGCATAATGCATCGTTTATTTCAATGTGATCATCAACTTTAACAAGTGCCGGACAGCCTATAGTAAAGCATTGTTTGCACTTTTTACACTTATCCATGTTTATCTTCAAAGGTCCGCCGTATTTGACTCCCTTTAACAGTGCACACGGTCTTTGTGCAATTATTACTGAAGGCTCGTCAGCAGATGTTTCTTCTTTTACTACCTTATCTAACTCCTTTATATTGAAAGGATCAACAACCCTTACTCTCTCAATTCCTACAGCATTTGCAAGCTTAACCAGATCAACCTGCTTAGTAGGCTCATTTTTTATTGTATAACCTGTTGTTGGGTTGTGCTGATGTCCTGTCATACCTGTTATTGAATTGTCAAGTATGATAACCGTAGAATTGCCTTTATTATAAACAATATCGATAAGTCCTGTTATACCTGAGTGGATGAATGTTGAATCGCCAAGTACAGCCACAGTCTTTTTACCGAATTCCTTACCCCTGGCCTTTTCAATTCCATGGGCACCGCTTACGCTTGCTCCCATACATACACATATATCCATTGTTTCAGTCGGAGGCAATGCCCCTAATGTATAACAGCCTATATCACCACTGACTGTGAGCTTTTGCTTTTTAAGAACATAATATGTCCCTCTGTGAGGACAGCCCGGACACATTACCGGCGGCCTTACAGGAGCATTTTCTTCCACTACGGCACCCTTTTCAATTTGAACACCGAGAATTTTTTCCTTGATTATCTGGGAACTTAACTCTCCGATAACAGGCAGAAGCTCCTTGCCTATTACCTTAATTCCCAATTTCTTTATATGATCCTCAAAAAATGGCTCTAACTCTTCTATTACATAGAGTGTTTTAACTCCCTTTGCAAACTCTTCAATAAGCTTATCGGGAAGAGGATAAACCATACCCAGCTTCAAATAAGATACATCTCCAAAAGCTTCCCTTGCATATTGATATGCAATACCGCTTGATATAATTCCAATATCCCTGTTTCCCCACTCTATTTTATTTAAGGATGATGTATTTGAATCCTCCTTTAGGAGGCTCATTCTCTTTTCAACCTCAACATGCCTTTTTCTAGCCATAGCCGGCATCATTACATATTTACCCGGATTTTTAACATAATCCTTGAGCTTATAATCCACTCTGTCGGAAATTTCAACTAAACTCTGGGAATGTGCAACCCTTGTTGTAAGCCTCACTATAACAGGGCAATCATATTTTTCGCTAATTTCGAAAGCTTCTTTCACATAATCCTTACATTCCTGACTATCTGAAGGCTCCAACATAGGTACCTTTGACGCTTTTGCATAATTCCTGCTGTCCTGCTCATTCTGTGAACTGTGCATTCCCGGGTCATCCGCTACCATAATTACCAACCCGCCGTTCACACCTGTGTATGATACTGTGAACAAAGGATCCGCTGCCACATTAAGTCCAACATGCTTCATAGAACAAATGGAACGTGCACCTGCGATAGATGCACCTATTGCAACCTCTAAAGCAACCTTTTCATTAGGTGACCATTCGGCATAAATCTCATCATACTTCGCTATGTTTTCCGTTATTTCAGTACTTGGCGTACCGGGATAAGCTGCAGCAACAGTCACTCCTGCTTCATATGCTCCCCTTGCAACCGCCTCATTACCAAGCATAAGTTTTTTCATTAAAATCCCCCATCTAAATTAAATCTTTAAATAAATTTTTACAATCTTCATACTCAGAATATATATTTCATTGTCTATAAAATCATTTCCTTGTTATATTTATAACATTAATTGTTCCTTAAATCAATAACTCTCTTTGCCTTACCGAGGGATCTCTCTATTGTTTTGGGTTCAACAAGCCTTATTTTAGCATCGATCTGCAAAGTCGTCTTCATCTTATGTCTAATTTTATTTTCTAACTTCTCAAGCTCACTGAAGCTTTCAAGTAGGCTTCCGTCAACGAGCTCAACCAAAACTTCTATTGCATCCATAAAGCCTTTTTTGGTAACTATTATTTGATAATGAGGTCCGATATGCTCCATTCCAACAAGAACACTTTCTATCTGGGACGGGAAAACATTAACACCTCTTATAATAAGCATGTCGTCTGTTCTTCCCAATACTTTGTTCATTCTCACGGTAGTACGTCCGCATTTACATGGTTCGGGATTTAATACGGTTATATCCTTTGTCCTGTAACGCAGCATGGGTATTCCTTCTTTTGTGAGAGTTGTAAGAACAAGCTCTCCTCTTTCACCATACCCAAGTGTTTCCCCTGTATCTGGATTAATTATTTCGGGATAAAAATGGTCTTCATTTATATGCATTCCGCATTGGTGAACACATTCACCGGAAACGCCCGGTCCTACAATCTCGCTAAGACCATAGTTTTCAGTTGCAAGAATACCCCAACGTTTCTCTATTTCTGCTCTCATCTCGGGAGTATGTCCTTCTCCTCCAAAGAGTCCAAGTCTCAGTTTATGTTTATCTTTTGTAACTCCCATTTCTTCAGCAACTTCCGACAGATGCAATACATACGAAGGAGTACCTACTATGATGGTAGCACCAAAATCTTGAAGAAGCATAATTTGTCTTTCAGAGTTTCCGCTGGATACCGGGATAACACTTATTCCTACTTTCTCAAGTCCATAATGGAGTCCAAAGCCGCCTGTAAACAAGCCATATCCAAACACTACCTGTGCAATATCCTCATCGCTTCCACCCGCGGCAACGATAAGTCTTGCAACACATTCACTCCAATTTTCCAAATCCTTTCTTGTATAACCTACTACGATAGGCTTACCTGTTGTACCCGATGAAGCGTGAACTCTAACTATTTGCTTCATTGGAACAGCAAATAAATCGTATGGATAATTATCCCTTAAATCAAGCTTGGTTGTGAAAGGAATCTTCTCAATGTCCTTGAGAGTAACAATATGCTCGGGCTTCAAACCTATCTCGTCAAACTTCTTTCTGTAAAACGGTACATTTTCATAGGCCCTTTTAACAACCGTCTTCAAATTCTCCAGTTGTAAGGCCTCCAAGTCTTTTCTGTTTGAAACCTCTGCATCCCTATTCCAAATCATTATACACATCCCCTTTAAATCATATATTGGTTAATCTTTGAAATAACTATAGAAATTTACCATCACATAATGTTTAATAAAATAAGTGCGAACACTGACGTTACTGCCGTAAGTATTAGTGAGAATACAAATGCTACTTTAATAACACTGTTTTCTTCACCAAGTTTATCTATTGACGCTGCAGCATTTTGAAGCTTAGCCGGGGATATAACGCTGGCAAGACCTCCTCCAAATGCCAGAGCCGCTGTAATTATAACAAGACCTGTTATTCCATGGCCCAGATTTCTTGCGGTAGCCATTGTATATTTTGCAAACATTCCTATTGTAGAAGCTTCGCTTCCGGTAATAAAGCCTCCAAACAATCCAATAAAGGATACTATAGCTCCATATGCACCTTTGAACACATCGGATGAAGCATTTGCAAGTACAACAACCATACTGTCCACTACATTCTTTTGCTCTGCAATACTAAAACCGGACATATTCATAATTTCTCCGATAGCAAAAAATATTGCTGCTGAGAAAATAGGTCTTGGTGCCCTTTTTTTCCAAACTTGAAGTGTTTCTTTTATCTGTTTTCCCGTTGGTCTTATGAATATCATTGAAAGAATTGTACTCACTAAAATCCAGGTATAGGCGTTCCATAATACCCTTGTCTTGATTTCTTCATTGAAATTTGCCGACAAACCTTTAATAGGAAAAGTCGCTTCTTTGTATAGATAGTTAAACATATCCTTCGGTACGTTTAACACCAATATCAGACCTATGAGCAAAAGCCATGGCATTAAAGCTTTCCATAAAGGGAATTTCTTTTCATACTCCAATTCCTCTTTGGAAAGTTTACTTCTATCTATAACCTTCTTTCCTGTAACAAGAAGATAAATTACCATTGCAACGATTACTGCCAAACCACATATTACACCGGTTAATGTAACTAAGTTTTCAAACTTGTTTGTAAAGAATGAGACTACACCGATAACAATACCAGTTATCACGCATGGAAGCCATCCCTGCTTAATTGCATTCCACTTTCCAACTATCCAAAGCATGCAAAAGCCTATCATAGTTGAAACCACCGGCAGGAACATAAAAAATACGCTTCCTATCTCTGCAAGAGTCAACTCCGGTCCTAACTGATTTTGTTTTATGAAGCCATTGGCCATATCATAAAAAACAACAACAGGAGCACCCAATAATGCATAGGTACATAATGAGTCATAGCCTATAGCAGGAAGTGCTATTGCAACATATGTACTGTATCCCATGGCAATAAGAATCGGCGGTAATATTGATACCGGTGTTGCACCTACTGCAACCATTAGCGTACCAAATCCGATGCTTATCATCATTATCTGCACGGCTTTATTTTCACTGGCTATGGTTTTGATAAAGATTATAACCCTTTTCAATGCACCTGTCTTTTCCATGAATGCCATTTGAAGAAGAGAAGTTGCTACTATAAGAGATACCGGAAAGGATTTAATAAAACCCGCTATGGTCGATCGACCAATTACTTCTAATGAAGTACTAAAAAAAGAATTGCAACTACTGAAACTAGCAACCAACCTACAATACCGCTTACATCTGCCGGTTTTTTCCAAATAATAAGCATACCCAAAATCACCACAATTGGCAACAGGGTTAATAAGAGAGACCCCAATGTCCCAATATCCATTTTCTACCATCCTCACTCTTCTAAATTTCAATACCTACCGTACTAATCTACCTATGGATTCATACTAGGAAATTGATTTAATTGTATAGTTTATTATTAAAAGTAATTAATGCATATTAATTAATGCATAAAAACTTTTAACATAAACATTTTATAATAACATCAAAAAAAAATAAAGTGAAAATGAAAAAATACGTTGTAAATGATAAAAACAAATATAAATGTAGGGTTGTCCTATATTTATATTTGTTTTTATTCAGTTCATATTTATTCTATTTTATTCTATCAATTCATACTTTACAAAAATTCATACTTTATAAAAATAGCAAACTACAGAGATAAAATCTTGCTCATCTCTATAAGATCGTCATCTATGTCTTTCTTCATTTCCAATGCCTCATTGATATCTATGTCAATAACTTTGTTTCCCTTTAATGCTATTACACGATTATTTATACCATCCCTAAGCAATTCTACAGCCTTGACTCCCATCATACCTGCAGTAACCCTGTCACGTACGGTAGGGCTGCCGCCTCTTTGTATATGTCCCAATATGGTTGCTCTTGATTCGATTCCTGTTATTTTCTCTATTTCCTTTGCAACTTCTAAAGCACCGCCTACACCTTCGGCCACTATAACTATGTAGTGTTTCTTACCGCGGTTGCGGCCTTCAATAATAGGCTTTATAATGTCTTTGTCAAAATCGAATTTCTTTTCCGGAAGCAAAACTACTTCCGCACCACAGGCAATACCCACATTTATAGCTATATAACCTGCTTTACGTCCCATAACCTCCAAAACGCTGCAACGTTCATGGGAATATGCCGTATCACGGATCTTATCCAATGCATTCTGAACGGTATTCAAAGCAGTATCATAGCCAATGGTATATTCTGAGCATCCTATATCGTTATCAATGGTACCCGGGATTCCAATAACATTTATTCCATGGGCACTTAAGTCCCTTGCACCGCGAAAGGATCCGTCTCCTCCAATTACTACAAGAGAATCGAGTCCAAAAACTCTAGCCATTGCAGCACCTTGCTGTATACCCTCTTCTGTTTTAAAAGGCAAGCAACGTGCTGTCTGAAGCACGGTACCTCCACGATGAACAATATCCGATACGCTTCTTAGAGACATTTCAAATATATCCCCATTGATAAGACCATTAAAGCCTTTACGTATTCCCATAACCTTAAAACCCCAATGTATCCCCGATCTAACAACAGCTCTTATAGCCGCATTCATACCCGGTGCATCTCCGCCACTAGTCAAAACTCCAATACTTCTTTTGTTTTCCATAATGTTTCCCTCCTAACGAACAACATGCAAATTTATATATAAAACAACAATATATATCTGTAGTTTTATCTTTTTTGATATAATACCATAATATTCTTTATAAGACTATATTTTTTTACATTGATATATTGATTTTTTAGAAATGATTAATGAACTATTAGTTTATAAGACTCGGGCCGACTGATTGGCATAATAAAGTTTTTTATTTTAATAAGAACCGGGAGTTTGACAGTTAGTCATTAAAAACAAAAGATTGATAAGTCTGAAACCCATTGAAAAATGGGCTTTTTTTATGCAAAAAACTTGTCAATTTCTTAAAAAATTTTTGTTGCATATGTTGCAATC
>Ga0208695_1000272_pt1 | contig 63000 bp, 57 predicted proteins | sample AD_UKC111_MetaG_FD_184449 | JGI IMG/M metagenome (GOLD analysis project Ga0208695, IMG submission 184449) | Active sludge microbial communities of municipal wastewater-treating anaerobic digesters from Hong Kong - AD_UKC111_MetaG (SPAdes)... | ecosystem: Engineered > Bioreactor > Anaerobic >... | reverse complement strand
GTCAGATGAAAGAGAAGGGATATTACCAGAAGTATTTATCCAGTGGCAGGGACATATATCTGGTAGGCATAGTCTTTGACAGAGAAAAGAGAAATATCAAAAACTTTATCTGGGAGAAAATGTAATTTTTCAGCTCTTTTATTGTTTTATAATCAAAAATTACTCTTTTTATATCTCAATAAATATTCTAAAAAATCTTCTATAAACCCATCTGTGAATTCGTCTCATGTATAAAGAAATATAAAATTTATTTGACTAAATTGGAGCTTTTTGCTTATGAATTTTTGTAGTTTAAATTTTTTTATAATGAGTATATTTATGATAGGTAGTGATAAAAATATAAACCAGATATTATTGGATAATATCTCTTTAATATTTAAAATTATTAATACAATATGTATAAAGAAGTCCGTTAATTTAACAGAAGATGAAAAAGAAGATATTTTCCAGAATGTTTGCGTGAATCTTCTTTCAGGGGGGATAGCAAATTTTCGTGGCGAGTGTAAGTTTGAAACCTATTTATTTAGCATAATTTTTAATGAGATAAAAAATTATTTAAGAAAGATTCACAACAATGTCAGTATACATCAGCGGTCTGCCTTATATGACACTAATGGAGATGCCGAGGGTATTTCTTTAGAAGAAAAACTTTCTATCAATGAAGATATCCTCGGTGATATAATAAAAGATGAATTGTATAGGGATATCTTTGAGATTGCTGCGTCTTTAAAAAAAATTGATTATTTGATTTTTAAGCTATATTTTATTGATAATAAAACACAAAAAGAGGTAGCAGAGATGTGCAAGCGCTCTCAGGCTACTATTTCAGAGCGTATTGTTTATATACAAAGAATAATACGAAGTGAAATTATAAAAAGATATGGGAACATAAGAGATTTTATGTAAGGGAAAGATGAATATGATAGACAGAGGTAAAACATCGGCACTATCTTGCTGTAGTGATGAACTTGTAAAAAAAGTGTTGGCTGTTGCTGATGGAACTATAACTGATGAAAATATTGTCAATAATGTGCTGGAGCATATTGCAACTTGTGATAGCTGTCTGGAGCTATATAAAACATACTTTGAGGTTTTTGCTGATAGCACTATTGCAGATGAGTGCAATACTGTGGATGTTGAAATAAATTGCAGCAATGGTTCCTTGATCCCCCTTTCCACCGCCTTTGTTATGTCTCAGCAAGCTGCGGTTCTGTCCTCAGGAGATAATTCAGTTGTGGAGATTAATTATCCTTTTGATGATAGCATTATATCTATTAAGTGTTCATATAAAGAAGATGCTTTTGATGTTGCTGTCTATAGCGATAAATCAATAAAAGTTCATCTAATCACTAATACTAAACATGAGATTTTAACTACTGGCTCTTTGCCAGCCGTTTTCCGTGCTATAGGTGATGAAAATATTTTGCTTCTCTTTGATTTACGTAAGGCTTTAAAGATAAGATTGAACAAAAATTAAGCTGTTTTTCATAAAAGGTTTTGCAAGTAACCTTTTATGAAAAATTTTTATTATTAGCAAATTTTCATTCAAAAAATTCCGATAAATCCTGGTCCCTATCATCTAAAATATATGTAATATATAATTTAGGTGAAATTTTAATGAAAAAAGCCTATTTTACTTTTTCCCAAAATTGTGGCAATAAGATTATTCATAATCTGGATCTGATTATAACTGCAGATAAGGTTCTATTTTTTGATCTTGATGGAACATTGGTTTATACTGATTATGCAAATTATAAGGCCTATAAAAAAGCTATTCAAATAGTAACCATGAATGAGATCTCATATTTTATAATAAAAATGAAAGATTTAATCGCGATGTTTTGAAAAGGATAATTCCAGGATTAAGTGAAAGAGAGTTCAAAAAAATCGTCATTTTAAAAGAAGAGTTTTATAAAGAGTATCTCTGTGAGACAAGTTTAAATATTACTGCCTACAGAGCTTTAAATAAATACTCAAAGAAAAATAAAACAGTTTTAGTTACAAACTCCCGAAAAGAGAGAGCAATTGTTACTTTGAATTATCACAATTTAACTGATAGCTTTAGCCATAAGTTTTTTAAGTCAGATACAGAGAACAAATATATCAATGCAATTAATTCCCTAAGCATTTCTCCAGAGAAGGTAATTGTTTTTGAAAATGAAAAACAAGAGCTACTTATGGCCTTAAGGTCTGGCATACCAAAGAAAAATATGATATTACTATAATTTTATGGGGATATCTATGATGCGCTTTACTATTAATGCAAATGAATATTTGAGTTGCGATATTCGTGCTTTTTATCACGTGGATTATGTTGGCTTTAGGAGGTCAGGTAATCCAGATTTTTTAAACTATTTAAAAAATGATTACAGAAATCAAGATCCACAGATACTCAGGGATTCACGAGCAAAATTGTATGATATAATAGTAAAAGATTTGCCAGCGATTCAAAAAGAAATTAAAATCTATCCATTGACAGTGTGTGTGGTCCCACGAGCAAAGGAACATAATTGCTATAGTGAAAATCAATTGTTCTTTTTATCCACAATAAGTAGCGCTGTAAATGCTATGAGAGGATTTTATGATGGAACCAGATATATAATCAGACATACAAGTACTAAAACCACACATCTTGGAAGGAATGCTACTAATTTTAGCAACTACCCTTCGCCTTATCCAGGTATAACAAAGTCTACATGTTATATTTCTGAAAAGGTGAGAGGGAGGGATATTTTGCTAATAGATGATATATATACAAAAACTGTAAACATAGATGAGGATGCTATAGAGGCATTACTGAGCAATGGTGCAAAATCAGTTACCTTTTATGCAATTGCAAAAACTGTTGCAAATAGACATTTATTAATATTATAAGGATATACTATGAAATATACAGATAATGCTATAAACGTTTTAACAGCTATTAGCTTCAGGGGGATTGGCCGAGCCTCCATTGTCAAAGGCTTTACTGGCGGAGATACGGTTGAGGATATTGTGCATAAGCTATGCAAATATTCTAAAAAAGCAGAGACAATAACACTTGATAATTTTTTAATGAGAAAATCAGAGATCTTAAATAAATTACAAAGTCTGGAGGGATTTGCAGATGGTGTAGTTGCCATTGGGGATAAAGATTTTCCACCCCTTAGAGGTACTGTGAAACAAGGAGATAGACCTGTATTTCTTTTCTACAGAGGTGATCTAAGTCTTTTAAATATCACTAACAATATTGTGGCTGTCATTGGGTTGCGAAACCCTGACAGAGATATAGAGAATATTGAAAGGGAAGTTGTTAGTGAACTGGTAAAAAAAGGCGCAATTATTCTCAGTGGTCTTGCCCTGGGTTGTGATTCCATAGCCCACAAGCAAGCTTTAACGTCAGCAGGCAAGACTGTGGCTATTTTGCCATCTCCTTTAAACGATATAGTTCCACGTCAGAATCGAGAACTTTCAGATGAAATAGTTAAAAAAGGTGGATTGCTTATAAGTGAGTATTATATAGAGGCAAAATCAAAGCTTGAGGGTGATGGCAGATATCAGGAAAGAGATAGGTTGCAGGCTTTGTTTAGCGATTGCATAATTTTGTCTGCAAGTTATTCAAAAGATGAAAATGGCTCTTTGCAAAAAAATGATAGTGGCTCAAGACTTGCTATGGGATATGCTGTGGAGTATTTAATTCCACGGGCAGTGATCTATGATGAGGAGATTTCTAAAGATAATCCAAAATTTGATTTAAACAGAAAAATAATAGATGAATATAAAGAGACAATAATAATAAATCGGAAGAATTTATCTGAAAAGATAAAACTTATTTCATCTTTAAAACCTCTTCCTGACAAACAATTGGATGAACAATTGACTTTAATGTTTTAAATAGCTGACTATAAAATTTTATCATACAAACCTGAGCAAGAAAAATTTTTCCCTATTTTTTCTGCAGTATTTAAATCTAACAGCTATAAATGATATTACAGGAGGATGGGGAATGAGGCTTCAACTCTTTGTAAGTTTATTTTTTATAGCTGTTTTTTTATCCCTTACATCCTGCATGCCCGATAACACTTCAACCGTCCATGTCTCATGGGATCCCTTAAGCGATCCTCTGGTAAACAGAGAGGGTGGTGGTTATATCGTGTTTTGCAGCAAACGAGAAAATTTTAATTTTGATGATTTTAGTGGTAAGACCATTCCTTATAGAAGTGGTGAAGAAACTCCCACTACTGTTTCTCTTGATGTTGAAAATGGCTGCACATGGTGTTTTGCTGTAGCAGGCTATTTTAAAGATGAAGATGGAACAGTAACTTATGGGGCTCCATCAGAGGTTGTGTGTGTAAATATAGATGAGGAATAGGATTTTCTCTATATGGCAATTTGTTTTCATGAAAATATATTTTAAGGAGGGACCAATATGAATCACATTAAGAGATATATCATGTTTTATATTTTTATCCCTGGAATTATTGCTATTATAATATCCCCTCTTGTTGGTGGAGGTAGAAAAGCTGTAAAAATGGATGGAGCTATTGTTAATTATCATATCGATCATCCAGCATATAAAAGTAATGAAATAATTATTGGCATAAAGCCTAATCGTTCTATGACAAAATCATCATTTCTCAGGCGAGGTCATTCTATAGCCAGAGAAATGACTTATGGTAATTCAACTATTTTGACAGTAAAGATTAATGATGGGAAATCAATGGATGATGCTGTAAAAACTTACTCCTCCCAATCTCAGGTAGAATTTGCACAGCCAAATTATATTTATACTTTAGCCTCAAACGATCCTGGGTTTTCTTCTCAGTGGTATTTAAAAAATACTGGTCAGTATTTAGAGAATGTTTGGTATAACAGAAATAATCCAGGTGTTGCTGGATGTGATATTGATATTGATATTGATATTGAGAATGCCTGGAAGATAGTCAAGGATTGCAGCAAAGTAATAGTGGCTGTTGTGGATACAGGTGTAAATTACATGCACGAGGATCTTAAGGATAATATGTGGGATGGGACAAAAGCAGGTTATCCAAAGCATGGATATGATTTTGTATTTGATACAGATGATCCAATGGATTATCATGGACATGGTACTCATGTGGCAGGTATTATAGCAAGTGAGGTAAATAATGGTATAGGAGTTGCAGGTATATGCCCTCGGGTCAAGATTATGGCTTTGCAGGTCTTTGATAGAGATGGTTATGCCTATAGTGATACAATCGCCAATGCTATATTGTTTGCCATAAACAATGGTGCACATATAATAAATATGAGCCTTGGAACAGCTTCTTATGATCCACTATTTGCGCGGGTAGTATCAATAGCCAGAGAATCTGGTGTCCTTGTGGTTGTTGCTGCAGGGAATTATAGCACAAATCTGGATTTTTCTTCATTCTATCCATGTGAGTTCAAAGATGATAATATCATCTGTGTTGCTGCTTTGGATCAATCCTATAATATTGCATGGTTTTCAAACTATGGGAAAAATAGTGTAGACATTGCAGCCACTGGGGTCAATATTCTCTCTACTTGTTTTGGCAATTATATTGCATATATTGAAGATGATACTATTGAAGGATGGAAACAGGAGGAAGGCTCCTTAAATCCATGGGGAACTAATTTTCTTGATCAAAGCTTTATGGCATTGACTCATCCCAGTGATTTTAGTTATAGTAAAATTCATAAGGCTTATATTCCTTCAACATCTGTATATAAAACCTTTGATCTCTCCGGGTGCTCAAATCCCTATCTGTATTTTGAAGCATTTATTAGTCATCTATAATGAAAATGATAAGGTTACTGTCTATTACTCCACAGATGAAAATCCACTTGCTTCTGGAAATAAAATAAAAATACTTGAACTATGCAGTTCATATAGCGATAGTATTGACAGGCAATACTATCCATTTATGATTCCCCTTAATGGCTGCGCTGGCAAGAAATGCACTGTCATATTTGAAAGATTTTCCAACATTGTTTCTTCACACAATAGAGTAGGGGTTGCAATTAGAAATATAAAAATTCTTCATCCCGATTCATCTTTCACAGGCGAATACGCCTATATGTCCGGGACCTCAATGGCTGCACCTATTGTAGCAGGAGTGGCGGCTATGTTTATGTCATTGAATCCTTCTTATTCCTATCGGGATATTATTAAAGTAATAATGGATAGCAGTGAATCAAGATCAAATTTAAAGGATAAGGTAATAAGCGGAAAGGCTATTGATGCCAATAGTGTTATCCGTTTCATCAGTGCACCTAAGAATCTCAGGGTGAGGCAGTGATGATTGATTTTAAATATGGTTGACAGATTGACATATATTTGTGCTATATTTTTTATATGGCACAAATAAAAAATTTCCAAAAAACGTGGCAAGCTCTTAGTGACTCAGAAAAAAATTCTTTTTATCTTAAAGAAATTCTTCCAGCTGTTTCACAGTCACTTCATGAACAGCTTAATGATTTTAAGAAACAAAACAATTTCCCTCCATATAAAACATTGGTGACTACACTTGCTCCAAGTATAAATCCAACGCTTCTAATGATTAGAGCTATCCAGCCAGAGAATTGTGTGATTTTTTATACAGATGAAAAAGAAAACCTTGTCTCTAAGATTAAAATTTTTTTGAATGAATTGCATATTGAAAGTGATTTCATAAAATTGGATAGGATAAATCATAGCGATAATATCGCAATAATACAACAAACAATTGAACGATATAAACATGATCATATTTCAGTGGTATGTGATATCACAGGTGGCAAAAAAATAATCTCAACACAAATTGGAATTATAGCTCATTCTTCTAATATTGATATTGCCTATATAGATACACATAGAGGCTATATAGAGAGGGACATACCTTTGCCAGGGAGTGAAATTTTATATATACTTGATTCTAAAAAAAAGATTATTACTGAATTAAAAACTGTAAGCAAATTGCGTGTGACTTATGATGCAGAGCAATTTAAGATATCATTTTATCTGGATCATAATGGCAGATCTTATAGTTTTGGATATCAGAGGCTTAAGGAAGGTGATAAGCTATCCATAAGTAATACTTTTAAGTCTTTATATTCATCTCTGAATAACTCAATTATAAATAATTCGCCAGTTATTGATAAAGAGCTAAAGCAGCTGGTAAAATATATAAGTTCAATGCTGCTGCCAAAGGAACTCAAAAAGTTTTTTAAAGATGAGTCTTTTTCTGAGATTCAATTGATTCTTGATGAAGAGCTGATTGCTATACCCTGGGAGTTGGTTTTGAATTTTATTGCTATACAGTCTCCAATTTTTAGAGTGCTCCATAGAACGAAAGAATTTCATGATCATGAAAGAACAGTAAAAAATAAAAATGCAATTATGATTATAGGCTCAATGGATAATATCCCATTTTGCTATGATGAGCTAAGGGCAAGATTAATAGCCAATAAAATAGATATTATGGAAGCTAAAAACTCTTTGCAACTTAAAGAGACAATCGCTCTTGGGAATTTTTCTAATTATTCTACAGTTATATTTTTTGGACATGCTGTATATGGCGATGATGAGGCTTCTACTGGAATGGTTTGCATGGATGGTTCTATTTTTTCAATAGAAGATTGTGATGTCTTTCTGGATTCACCACCTCAATGCCTTCTTGTTAATGCTTGCCAATCTGCTTATGGCAATTTATTTAGTAAACATTCTCTTGCCTGCGCCATATTAAAAACAGGGGTTCAGGTCTATATTGGTACTCACTTTTTACTTGAGTTTAACCGCAGCATGACTTTTTTAGAAAGTTTTTATAAATATATATCCCTCCGTAGATCATATCACTATGCTTATGTTATGGCTATTGAAGAACTAAAAAGAATATATGGAAAGGATGATATAAGCCTATATAACTATATCTACTATGGTGATATGTTTTAATCTGGGGCAAAAAAATCAAGAAGATATTTATTACCCCCACTGCCTCTGCGGTGGGGGTATAAGTTTATTATTTATTTACGTTTATTGATTCGCTTTTCTTTTCGTCAAGCTGAACTATTAGCTGGAGCTCTTTGAATTCTGGAGAGTCAAGGCCATATTGAATTTCAACAGCCTTGAGAAGAGCCTGATTTTTTTTATTCTTGTAATAAACAACATCTTCTTCAGAGCTCTTTCCAGTTTTATCAAGAAGAGTTTCCATAAAGGCATAGCAATTGGACATGTATTTATAAGCCCATAAATCTTTTCTATTTTCGTCTGTAAGAGTTACGTATCTTTCAAGAATAGGTATACATGGCTTGAAATTACCTATGTCATATTGAGTGGATACATAGATTCTAAAGAGTCTTGATTTAAATGTAAGATATTTTTCATTATTCATAAGCTCATTTGAACGTATTTCATCAAGGGTATTTATAGCCTTTGTAAAATATGTGACAGCTTTTGTTTTTGCTTCTATTCTCAGTCTGTTAATATAGCGATCCTGAGCATTTTTTCGGTCAACTTCTTGCCAGTACCACTTTTCATTGAGATATTTTTTGTTTTTATAATTTTCTTTTAATCTTGTGACCTCTGTTTCCATATCATCAAGAGTATCAAGTCCTTTGGCGTATTCATCAATAGCTCTTTTAAGAAGGAATTCAGAATATTCCTGACTCAGGGTTTCCAGATCCTTTAAAGAAGAGATATATGGTTTGTAATCGCTTATTCGCCAACCGTCCTTTACATCAGCATTGGGATTAATGGGCTCTTTTTTAGTCTCACTTTGCTGTTTATTGGCCTCGGTCTGGTCGTTTTGCTGACTTGTAGCAGTGGTAACAAAGGCAAAAGTCAGTAAAAAGCTACTTATAATTACTGCTATTTTTCTGAGTGATGAGTTAGATTTCATATATAACCTCGTAAATAAAAACTAATTCTGAAAGCAAATATTACCTTTGAGCAAATACTCGCTGGTTTTGTTTAATAATCGACTTTTTCTTTAAAAAAATTTATAGTTTTTCTTTTATAAAATAAAATATACTAATTATCTTGACAATTAATAAATAGAGAAAAGTATAAAAAACAAATTGATTTTGATAGAAATTATATATGGAAAAAAAAGAAAAAGGCAAATTTTGTTCCTATTGTGATTATTCAGGGATAATATATAATCCCTCCTTTGAAATAACAGGGGAAAATGCTCTGTCCCCATGCCCAAAATGTGTTATCCCTCAATGTAAATGTGGAGGAGAAGAGCCCTATTATTATAGCGATGGTGAGAATATACTACCCTGTTTTTGCAGGGACACAAGGATGAAAATAGATCGCGCTCTGGAGATTTATAGTAATTGTGGCATAGAAAGTCGCAAGTTTAAGTGGAAGACAATAAATGATTTCAAGGTGGTAAATAATCTTGCAAAAGAGGCTAAAAACGCAGCTTATGATATAATAAGAAAATTTCCAGATGTCAATAAGGGACTTTATTTGTGGGGCAATCCAGGGACAGGGAAGACTTTGCTGTCATCGATTATACTTACAGAGCTTGTGCTTCATCATGCTGTAAAGGGTAAATTTATTAAGATTTCAAGAAACTTTTTTAATCTTCTCAGATCAACCTTTATAGAAGGCTCAGAGAGATATGGGCAATCAGGTCTCATAGAAAAGGAACTGGCAACGGTTGATATTCTAGTGATTGATGATTTCGGTGTCCAGAGGGATTCACCATGGGAGCAGGAAACTCTATATAATCTCATTGATGCAAGATACGAAGGGGAGAAGTTTACAATAATTACATCAAATAATAATCCAGAAAAGTCTTTGAAAGAACTTTCAGAGGGTCGCATTTTATCTCGAATAAGAGAGATGTGCAGGATTATGGAACTTAGCGGAGAGGATTTCAGGGAGAAGAGTTGATGAGCCGTGCTTTTATAGGACTCGGCAGTAATATTGGAGATAGACAATATTATCTAAAAAAGGCTGTGGCACTGATTGGAGAATATGTTGGAGAGATTGTAGCCATGAGTTCAGTTGAAGAGACTTTACCTGTTGACTTCATAGAACAGCCTTGTTTTTTAAATCAGATTATAATCATAGAAACAGATCTTGCTCCTGCTGAGCTTTTGAGTTCCTTAAAGAGTATAGAGGAACAACTTGGCAGAATAAAGAGATTTCCTAAGGGGCCAAGGGAGATAGATCTTGATATTTTGCTTTATGATTCCATTATTTACAAAGATGATCTGTTGGAGATACCTCATCGTGAAATAAAAAACAGAGACTTTATTATTAAACACTTAGTTGAACTGGACCCTTCTCTTATAGATCCAGTTACAGGTGTTAAATATATAGACATTGAAAAGAAACGTCATTGTTGATATAAAATTTTTTTTGAAATAATACTGGAGTTTTTTTATATATTTATACAAAGGGTTATTAGCCATATAAGGCTATTTAAAAATAAAAAATAAAAAAGCGGAGGAGAATATGAGTGTTAAAATTGCAATTAATGGCTTTGGGAGAATTGGCAGGAATGTTGTCAGGGGTATTTTTACAAATCCTGATAAATATGGCAATATAGAGGTTGTCAGTATAAATGATCTCACTGATGCAAAAACTCTTGCTCATCTCTTCAAGTATGATTCGATTTTTGGTATTTTTGACGGAGAGGTTTCTTATGATGAAAGCTCTGTTATAATAAATGGCAAGAGAATAAAGGTCCATGCAGAAAAGGATGCATCACTTCTTCCATGGAAAGAAGAGGGTATTGATGTTGTCATTGAATCTACAGGAAAATATACAGATAGGGACAAGGCAGAGGCTCATATCAAGGCAGGAGCTGGTAGAGTAATAATTACAGCTCCAGCTAAGAAAGAAGACATTACAATAGTAATGGGAGTAAATGAAGGGATGTTTGATAAGGCAAACCACAGGATAATATCAAACGCCTCATGTACAACAAACTGTCTTGCTCCTCTTGCAAAGGTCATAAATGATAAGTTTGGCATAGAAAAGGGCTTAATGACCACAATTCACTCATACACAAACGATCAGAGAGTCCTTGATGCACCTCATTCAGATTTGCGCAGGGCAAGAGCTGCTGCTATGTCTATGATCCCAACTACAACTGGAGCCGCAAAGGCTGTTGCACTTGTAATTCCTGAGCTTAAGGGTAAACTTGATGGAGGAGCAATAAGAGTTCCCACTCCAGATGTATCCATTGTTGATTTGACATGCACTCTTAAAAGAGATGTAACGGTTGAAGAGGTAAATGCTGCTGTTAAAGAGGCTTCAGAGACTTACCTTAAGGGCATATTGCAGTATTGCGAGGATGAACTCGTTTCGGTTGATTTTACTGGTAATAGCCACTCTTCAATTTTTGATGCAGCTCTTACCAAGGTGACAGGTGGAAATCTTCTTAAGGTCTTAAGCTGGTATGATAATGAATGGGGCTACTCCTTGAGATGTATTGACCTTGCCCTTTATATTTCAAAATAAAAGAAATTGAGTGATAAGTTAAAGTATTGTGGAGTTTGTATGAAGAGAAAAGAAATTTTTGCAGGCAACTGGAAGATGTTCAAGACTTGCTCGGAGGCTGTAAATCTTGCGCAGGAGCTTATCTCTGGAATTAAAATCAAAGAAGGGAGGGAATATGTTGTATTCCCTCCTTTTACTGCTTTGAAGGTAGTCGCTGATACATGCAAGGGCAGTGCTCTAAGGGTTGGAGCTCAGAATATGTATTATGAAAAGGAAGGAGCATTCACTGGGGAGATCTCTCCTGTGATGATAAAGGATTGCGGTGCTGCCTTTGTTCTCCTTGGCCATTCAGAGCGAAGGCATATTTTTCATGAGACAGATACTCTTATTAATAAAAAGATAAAAGCAGCATTGACCTATGGATTGCAACCTATGGTCTGTGTAGGAGAACTCCTGGAAGAGAGAGAATCTGGTAAAACCAATATTGTTTTGGAGTCACAGGTGAAGGGGGCTTTTGAAGGGTTGCGCACAGAGGATATGAAAAATATTTCCATAGCCTATGAGCCAGTATGGGCAATTGGGACAGGCAAGGTTGCAACTCCTGAAATTGCCGAGGAAGCTCATGTGACAATAAGAAAATATATCTCTGAGCTCTTTGGAGAAAATGTAGCAAATGCTCTTCCAATCCTCTATGGAGGATCAGTTAAACCTGATAATATAGAGGGTTTATATTCAATGGAAAACATTGATGGGGTCTTGGTTGGAGGAGCAAGCCTTGATGGAGCTTCTTTTCTCAAGATCATAAATGTATAATTTTTCAGTAATTATTCCTAAATAGAATTTTTAGTGTAAAATTAAGAAAATATTATCCCCGAAGTCTTTGGCAGCGGGGATAATAGAGTATTTTTATTTTAAAATAAGTTAAGGAATAAATACTGATAATTTTTATATTTTTTTATTGATTTTTCAAAAGCCTGAGGGAGTTATTCCTTGACAGAAAGGGATAGGGCTATCTTTATCTAAAATAAAGCAGCAAATTCTTTTTTGGAAAATCTAAAATAAGGAAAATATAAATTTAAGAGGATAAAATGGGTGTATTGACATCAGTTCTTAGTGTATTGTTTGTAATACTTTGCATTCTTTTAATACTTGTTATTCTTTTACAGGCAGATAAAGGTGCAGGAATGGGTATTCTTGGAGGAGCAGGCCAGTCCACTTTTGGCTCTTCCACAGCCGATATTATTACAAAAATTACAGCATGGATGGTTATACTTTTTATGGTGGGCTCTCTCACTCTTGCTATTCTTGAGTCAAAAAGAGCTTCATCCCTTAAGTCAAAGATCTTAAGTTCTGAACCTGCGGAATCAGGGATGATTCAAAAACAGGATCAGACTTCTGAAAATGGGGCAGATAAAAAAGATAAATAAAAAATTTCGAAAGTTTTATAGATTAGATAGGAGGCTTTGAATGCCACAAAGTGATTTTATTTTTACCTCAGAGTCTGTTTCTGAGGGCCATCCTGATAAGATAGCGGATCAGATATCAGATGCAATTTTGGATGCTCATCTTGCAGGAGATAAGGACTCCAGAGTGGCTATGGAGACCTTGGTTACAACCAATAGGATAATTCTTGCAGGAGAGGTTACTTCAAATACAATAGTGGACTATGAAAAAATAGCCCGCGATGTTGTTAAAGAGATAGGATATGATGATCCTGAAATAGGATTTGATTATAAAAATTGTGTTGTTGAGGTTTATGTTCATTCACAGTCACAGGATATATCTGCAGGGGTAACAGAAGGGGAAGGCCTTTTTAAAGAGCAAGGTGCGGGTGATCAGGGTATGATGTTTGGTTTTGCTGTTGCAGAAACAGAAGAGCTTATGCCTATGCCTATACTTCTTGCCCATAAGTTAGTTAAGAGACTTTCTATTGTGCGTAAAAGTGGTGAGGTTAAGTTCTTTAGACCTGATGCTAAGTCCCAGGTGACAGTTAAATATGAAAATGGGAAACCTAAATATATAGATACAGTGGTAATATCAACTCAACATACACCAGAGGTCAGCTACGAAGATATAAGAGAAGCTGTAATTGAAACTGTTATTAAGAAAGTCATATCTCCAGATATGCTAACAGCAGAGACCAAATTTTTTATCAATCCCACAGGGCGTTTTGTTATAGGTGGACCTCATGGAGACACTGGGCTTACTGGCAGAAAGATAATCGTTGATACCTATGGTGGTATGGGACGTCACGGCGGAGGAGCTTTTTCTGGAAAGGACTCATCCAAGGTTGACAGATCTGCTGCATACATGGGGCGATATATTGCAAAGAATATTGTTGCTGCAGGCCTTGCTTATAAATGTGAGGTTCAGCTTGCCTATGCCATAGGTGTGGCTGATCCTGTTTCTGTTATGGTGGACACCTTTGGCACTGGAACTTTACCTGAGCCAGAGATAGAAAAGAGGGTTAAGGCTGTATTTGACATGAGGCCTGCTGGTATAATAAAAACCCTTGATTTGAAAAGACCTCAGTTTAAGGCCACTGCAGCCTATGGGCACTTTGGCAGGGAAAATGAGGGCTTTAGATGGGAATCAACAGATAAGTTTTCTCTCTTAAAAGGATAGTTATAAATAAATTGCAATTTTTGAATTTGACGGAGCAATTGCTCCGTCAAGTTTTTTGATAACAGATATGAAAGAGATAAAGAAAAGGTTTTTTTTTGCAATATTGCTTATTTTTATCTTGAGCTATTCTCTTTGGGCTCAGGATGAAAATGCTATTAATTTTGATGGAAGAATGCTTGCTGGTGTCAATGGTGACTCTTTTTACTCTTTGCTTTTGACTCATGGTTTGCCTAATTTTGCTTATCAGCTGAATTCAAATGTCGCTTATACAAACGATTTTGCGGATCACAAGAACTCAAGCTTTATAATAAATGAAACTGGGTTCAATGGTGAGGTAACTCTTTCTGATTATTGGAAGATGATACCAGAGTTTGAAATATCAAACAGTTCTTATGGTATGTTTGATAATCCCTTTTATAGCAGGGAAGATAAAGACCTTATTAAATTCCGTGTAAAAAACGAATTTAAGCCAACTCCTGCGAGATGGGATTTTGATTTTAGCTTTGCTCGCTTTGACCACAATCTCGAAAGCAGAGACTCAGTAGTTAATTCAAAAGAGGTTGATGATACATTTTATTCAGAGAAAGGTATAATTGCTCTTGAATATGTGTGGTCAGCCTCAAATAAGGCTGGCTTTAAAATAGATACTTTACAGAATAGATATCAAAGACCTTATAAAGATGATAGGTTTGCCTCCTGCGAAGTCTTTGGTAGTTTTAAGGTCACAGAATATTCAATGTTAACACTTGCCCCTGTTGTTTCGTGGCATAGTGATGGAACAGATTATTTTTACTTTAAGGGTAGTGTCTCTTCTATAAATATAAGGAATGTTTCCATTGAAGTATTACATGAATATAAACTTGTCCCTTATAAGCCTGATGAAGAGATATTTAATAAAAAATATATATATCTTTCTTATGATCTACCCTCTGCAACTGTCAATCACTCTGAATTAAGAGGGGAGCTTTTTTTGCGATATGAAGCTGGTGCAGAAGATATATTGGCCTTAAGAAATTTTAGGTTCAAGATTTCTGGAGTTTTTGAAAAGAGCAATAATTTTTATAACTACTATGCCATGCCGGAAAATGTTATAGCTCTGGAACCAGTGGAGGCTTCCTTCGCAAAGTCAAGAGCAGAGCTTTACTCTACTCTGTATATAGCAGGAAATCCCTTTTCCGTTGACTTCAAATATGATTATTATAAATATTTTGCAAAAGATAGCGATATCAGAATTACCTATAGACCAGAAAATTCCTTTTATTTGACACTTGGATATGTTGGAACTCTTTTTGAAATAAATTGGGAAAACATATATCACGACGAGGTTTATATAGAACCCTACTCTGATAAAACTCTTAATTCTTTTGTTGTGGGCAATCTTGATTTCAATGTGAAGCTTCATAAGTCTTTTTATTTATATGCAAGGGTGAGCAATATCTATGATGAAAAATATTATTTAAGGGATGGTTATCCAGAGCCTGGCGTTCAGTTTTTTGGAGGCCTTAGAATTATGATTTAAGATAGTAACAATAAATCATTTTTGTTGACATAGTTAATGATAATATATAAGGGTTTAAATCACGGTTATTTGCCGGTTGTTGCAATGATATTTTAGATTGAAATAGTGGAATTGTAATGCAGATAAAAAAGAGTTTATTGTTTATTGGAATAGCTTTGTTTGTTGTGCTCTCTATCGCTGGGGTATATAATCATCTCATGTCGGAGCCTTCTAAATATGAGAATAGAATAGTAAAACGCATTATCTTAGAAGGCCTTCAGAATTTCGATGAAGAGGACATTCTTGAGGTTATGCTTACAACAGAGGGTTATCCGCTAAAGTCTGTTGAGGTGAGAGAGGATATAAAAAATCTTTTTGCCCTTGGATATTTTGATAATGTTAAGGTTGAGATAGATGATGAAGGAGAGGGGGTTAAAGTCCGCTTTATATTTGAGGAAAGACCAATTGTAGAGAAAGTAATATTTAAGGGTCAGGATAAGCTAATTGAAAGTGAACTAATAGAGGCTGTAAAGATAAAAGAAGGTGATGTATACAGAAAGGATTTTTTAGAAGAAAGCATAAAAAGACTAAAAGAGAAGTATGATAAAGAAGGATTATTTAATGCCTATATTAAATATAAAATAACAGACAGCGATAAGAAGAAAAATCGAGTCAATATTGAGATAATAATAGATGAAGGGGATGAAATAAAAGTAAGAAAGATCGCTATTCTTGGTGCATCAAAAATATATACAAAGGAAATACGTTCCCTTATGGAAACAAAAGAGGATTCTCTTTTTAATGATGGCTCTTTTAAGAGAGAGGTCTATGAAGAGGATACGAGAAAGATTATAGGATACTACCAGCAGGAAGGGTATATAGATGCACAGATAGTTGATGAAAAGGTTGATTTTCAGTGGGTTGATCCAAACTCAAAGAAAGAGAGATGCGTTTTTATAATGCTCAAGCTCTATGAGGGAGATAGGTATTACTTTGATGGTGAGTATATAATAAATTTTGAGAATGGCAAGAGCAATGTGTTGTCTCAGGAAGAAATAGAAAAGCTAAAAGAGGACTTTCAGCTTAAAGAAAAGGGAGAGATCTTTGATAATACAAAATTTCAAAATGATAGAAACTCCATAAGCTTTCTTTATGCTTCAAAGGGTTACATCTTTTCAAGGGTGGTCCCTCAAAGAACAGTAACAGAGCGAGAAGTGGAGATAGATGGTGTAAAAGAAAAGAGAAAATTTGTCAAAGTTGATTTTATGATAAGTGAAGGTAGCAAAGCCTATATTGAGCAGATTATAATAAAGGGCAATCAGAAGACAAAGGATAAGGTAATAAGGCGTGAGCTTGTCATAAAAGAGGGAGAGCTATTTGATGCAGAAAAGATGCAGGTTTCCCGAGAGAGGGTTTACAACTTAGGATATTTTAAACAGGTTGATTTTGATGTAAAGCCAGGGACTAAGGATGGCTTCATGAACCTCATAATAAATGTAGAAGAGCAGCCCTCTGGCACAATATCCCTTGGTGGGGGCTATGGCTCAAATACTGGCTTTTCTATTTTTGCAGACGTAAGGGAAAATAACTTTCTTGGCAATGGACAAACAGTTGGTGTAAAGTTTGAGTATGGCCCTAAAAAGACCTCTGTAACTTTGAGTTTTCAGGAAAGATGGCTCATGGATTATCCTATAGGTTTTAACAGCTCTATTTTTTACTACATTTATCAATACGAGACAAGCTCTATATTTGCTGATTCTGATGAAAAGGCTAAGTATAAAAAACAGGGTCTTGGTTATTCTCTGGGCTTAAGCTATAGATTCTGGTATTACTGGGTTACAGGAGCCACATGGATCCATACCTTTAAGAGTTATTTTGATGCCTCTGGTAATAGCACAGATGAGGTATTTTTGCTTGTGGATAAGGGTAAACAGAGTAAGAGGACTATGAAGTTTTATGTTTACCGTGACTCAAAGGATAATTATATGAATCCTACAAAGGGATGGAGAGCTGGACTTTCTGTTGCTGTGACAGGAGGCTATTTGTTTAGAGGAGATGACCATTATTTGCAGTATTCTCCTGAGTTATATGTATATTATTCTCCTTTCCATATTCCTTTTCTCAAAACTCATCCTACTGTAATTGAGCTTAGAGCGAGTGCTGATTTTATAAAGCCTCCTCTGGGTGAATCGTGGACCAAGAGGCATAAAGATTATACAACAAATGAGTGGCTTGAGTCAGAGGATAGACTTGATATAGGAGGCCCTGAAACTGTTCGTGGATGGGAATATCTTGATTCATCTTTACCTCAGTCATGGCGATATGTTGGACTGTATCATAGAATACTTTATGGTGCTGAATATAGAATTCCACTTCATCCGCAGATGCTATGGTTAACTGCTTTCTTTGATGCTGGTTCTCTGTGGAGTGATAAATATTGGGAAAAGCAACTTAACAATGAAGATTACAAACAGTATGTAGCAGAGGATCTGGCAAGTGGTAAATTAAGGAGAATAGATGATATAACTAAAGGGGATTTAATGCCTTATTTTATTTATTCCTATGGATTTGGGATTAAGATTCAGGTTCCAATGATGCCATTGCGTTTCTGGTTTGGGAAAAAGATGATCTATGATGATGGGTTTAAAACTATAAGTGGATATAATTTCCAGTTTTCCATAGGAGATATTCATTACTGATGCTCATACCTTTCAATAAGGAAGTGATTTTTGTAAATATGAGAAGATTTTTATTTTGTTTAATTTTTCTTTTTGTTTTTTCTTGCTCAAAAGAGGAAAAAGTGGTTTCTGATATTTTTAAAAATTATGATGGGAAGTATGTTATTTTGATCTCTAAGAAGAGATTTGCCCTTGAGGTCTATGAAAGGGATAAAGGTGTTGTAGCCTGTTTCAAAGTGGGTTATGGTAGTAATCCTGATATGGGACCAAAACTCTATGAAGGTGATAATAGAACTCCTTCAGGTCTGTATGAGGTAAATGAGATCCTGAGTATGGATGCAGATAAATTTAGTCCTTCCTATCAGAAACTTAAAAGCATGAATGAACATTTTTTCAGCAAAGCCCAGGGCTATACAAAATTTGGCAAAAGCGATGAGGATCTGGGAGATAATGCCTATGGACCCAGATATTTTGGTATAAATTATCCAAATGAAGAGGATAAAAAACGCTATGATAAGGCTCTAAACTTTGGTCAGATTCCAATTGTAAATGACAAGGTAGCTTCTATAGGCTATGGAATAGCTATTCATGGGAATAACGATGAGGCTTCAATTGGTCACCTTTGTTCAAGTGGATGTATAAGAATGTATAACAGCGATGTTGTTAAGCTTGATAAGTATATCAGTCTTGGGACACCTGTTATAATTTTGCAGGACAATTAGTTTAATTGCTAATTAAACAGTTGACATACTCTCAGCTTTTATATTTTAGTGGTTATGTATATTTTTTAAAGAAAATTGGATTTTTTAAATAAATTTTAATATCTAAAGGATGTAATTTATGTATGGATTAGCCTATGCACAGGGACAGGGTGCTGCAACTGGTGGCGGATGGGTATCTCTTGTTCCTATTATACTGATGATACTTATTTTTTACTTTCTGCTCATACGACCTCAGCAAAAAAAGGAAAAGCAGAGGGTTGAAATGATAAACAGTCTCCGTAAGGGAGATAAGGTGATCACCGCTGGTGGGATGTATGGAGTGGTGGTTGATGTAAAAGAGGATGTGGTTACTCTCAAAGTTGCAAATAATACCAATATCGATTTTGTTAAAAATTCGATTCAGGCTAAAGTTTCTTAAATAACTAAACTATCTATTAAGAAGAAAAACTTATGAAGCTTTATCAAATATTTTTTATTTTTATTATTGCCTTTGCAGTTTCTTTTGCCTTTTCACAAGAAGAGGCTGTCACTGTTGATTCAGCTATAAAAGAAAATAAAGATGTTTCCTTAGAACAAAATAAAGTTACTGAGAAAACAGCAGTTGATTCAAATACTAATCAATCTGTAGAAAAAATTGTAGAACAGAAGGAAACTGCAAAAAAGGTAAGCAAAGAGCCTCTGGAGACTCAGAAAGCAAAAGATGTTGTAAAGGTCTCTATTGCCAAAGAGGAAGAAACTCCTGCAGTAGATACTCATGTTCAGGAGGATTTTTTGTTTACCATTAATGAGGGCAATTTTAAATATAAGAGAATTCCTGAGATTAAACTTGAAGAAAAGTCAGCCTTAATGGTTGACATGCCTCAAAGTGAGCCAGTGGCTGCTGAGACAAGCGATTCATCTTTAAAAATTTTTGGCCTGAGCAAGGATTCTTTGAAAACCTTAGCCAAGGTAACAGCTTTATTGCTTATATTTATTATTTTTATTCTGTATAAGAAAAGGTCTCGCAGCTATTCAAGGAAATCATCAGGTAGCGTTATGAAGAGCTTCAGGAAATAATTGTGTCAGGGGATTTAAATGACTAAGGGAATGGTATATAAACTCATTTTTATAATATCTTTGATTGTATTTTCTGTGCTTTTGATTCTCCCAACTGTGGGGACAAAACAAATGGAAATAAAATTTTCTCCTCAGGCAGTGGAAGAGAATTTTGAAGCTGTAAAGAATAGATTTTCATCATCTGATTATGAAATTACTGTCAATGACAGGATAATGATTGTTTCTGGAAGGAATATAACAGATGCAATCATGAATGAAATAAGGACATATCAAGGGGTTGTTGATGCAAAACTACTCAAACATTGGGTTGAGAAGGTGTTTCTTGCCAAGAAGATAAACCTGGGTCTGGATTTGCAGGGAGGTATGCACCTTGTTTTGCAGGCTGATTTTGAAGGCATACAAAAAAAATTGGGAAGGGAACTGACAGAAAAGGATAAGAGTGAAATTGCACAACAGGCTCTTGAACTTCTCAGAAACAGGATAGATAAGTTTGGAGTTTCTGAGCCATCTATTAGGCCAAGGGGATATGAGGCTATAGAAATTCAGCTTCCTGGGGTAAAGGATCCCTCAGGCGTCAAAAAGGCCATAGGAACTACAGGAAGTCTTGAATATAGACTTGTGGATGACAAATATAGCGCACTGGCAGATAACTGGTTTAAGCAGAACTATAAAGACAAAAAGCTACCGGAAAATTATGATGAGATTAAGGCAATTGCAGAGGAGATCTCTAAGGCTATAAATCTCCCTGATAACCTTGAAACTTTATTTTTTTATAAAAAAGATGAAACTACAGGGGCAATTATTCCTGAAAGGCCTATAGTTTTACAAAAAGAGGTCTCTCTCCTTGGAACAGATATTCAGGAAGCAACGGTTGACAGAGATGAGTATGGCCAGGTAGTTGTTTTGTTTAAAACCACAGCAGAAGGTGCTGCCAAGTTTGCAGAGGCAACATCTGAAAAAAATCATGGTAGAAAACTTGCGATTGTTCTTGATAACAAAGTCAGGAATGCTCCCAATATAAAAGAGACAATAGCCTCAGGGAGTGGTAACATAAGTGGTGGATTTACTTATGAGGAGGCAAAAACTCTTGCAAGGATAATCAAAGAAGGTGCACTGCCTGTAGATCTAAAAATTATAGAAGAAAGAACTGTGGGCCCATCTCTTGGGCAGGATTCCATAGAGGCAGGGATTAAAGCCTTTATAGTTGGTATAATTGTGATAACCCTATTTATGATAGCTTATTATAAAGTTGGGGGAGTCATTGCGAGTATAGGTCTGGCTCTTAACTTTATATTTATGGTAGCAACCTTATCACTCCTTGGCTTTACTCTAACTCTGCCAGGTATTGCTGGTTTTCTCCTCACCATGGGTATGGCTGTTGATGCTAACGTAATTATATATGAGCGCATAAAAGAGGAGATAAAAAAAGGGAAATCTGTCCGTATGTCCATAATCGCTGGTTTTGACCGTGCCTTCTGGACAATATTTGACTCAAACCTGACAACAATACTTGCTGCTTTCATATTGTTCCAATTTGGAACAGGACCAATAAAGGGATTTGCTGTTACGCTTTTTATTGGTATACTTTCAAGTATGTTTGTGGCATTGTATATAACAAGGTTTGTTTATGAAATCATTTCTCTTAACAAGAAAATTAAGAAATTGCATATATGATTTAAGGAGAATGTTTTGGAAAAGAGTATAGATTTTATAAAATATAGATTTGCGGCAATTGCCTTTTCTATTTGCCTTATGATTATATTTATTGCTATATCTGCCACAAAGGGAGGTCTTAATTACGGTATCGATTTTGTCGGTGGATATAAGCTAATCGTTAAGTTTGATGATAAGAATATCAATGAGGCCACAATTCGTCAGGCTCTATCTGATTTTAATCCTGTGGTCCAGCAGATAGGTGAGCCAGAAAAGAATGAGTATATTGTATCTACAAAGCTTGCCAGCGCTGCTGAGTCTGTTGCTGGCTCTACTACATCAAGTAAATTTGATATGCTTAAAAGCAGGCTTTTTGAGAAATTTCCAACTGCAAAGATTGAAAGTGAAGAGAGTGTTGGTCCTGCAATAGGGGATTACCTTAAAAAGTCAGCATGGAAGCTTGCCATAATGGCTGTGATAATGATGACCCTTTATCTTGCTTTCAGGTTTGAGTTTAAGTATTCAGTGGGAGCTATGACTGCTCTTTTGCATGATGTTATATTGTCAGTTGGTTTTTGTGGTGCTATGGGCATAGAGATTGATATTCCTGTGATAGCTGCGTTGCTCACGCTTTATGGATATTCTGTTAATGACACAATTGTTGTTTTTGACAGAATAAGGGAAACTAATGAACTTAAGGGCAAGCTAATATTTTCTGAGGTTGTCAATAAGGCAATAACTCAGACTCTGTCGAGAACAATAATAACTGCCTTGACTACTCTCTTTGCTGTTTTTGCTTTGTTTTTCCTTGGTGGAGAGGTTTTGCATAATTTTGCAACTGTATTGCTCTTTGGACTTGTAATAGGAACTTATTCTTCAATATTTATTGCCTCACCTGTTGTCTATTGGTGGGATATATGGAGAGCCAATAAGAAATAAATTTTGGGGTGCCATTGCACCCCTTAAAATATTAGAGAATGATTTTTTATCGTGAAAAAAATAGCCCTTGCCCTGTCCTTTATATTCATACTTTCTTTAGAGCTCTTTGCCGGGGAACAAATTCCTGAGGATTTTACTCCACAAAAACTTTCTACTTTTATTGCCTATCTAATTGATAATGGAGAATATGCAAGAGCAAAGACAGAGCTTGATAGACTGCAAAGCTATTATCCGAATTGGCTTACATTAGAAAAGTACTTTGTGACATTTTTTTATTTAAGCTATAGAGCTGGGAATTACCGGGACATCTTATTGTATAATTGGGCGTCAGATTCAAATTCTCAGAGGCTTTATGTCATTGATTCATATTTAAAGAGTAATAATCCTTATGCTGCATCTAAGCTTTTGCCTTCTACTCTGGGAGATGAATTTTTTGCTGAAGCCTTCCGCAGGAGAAAAATTTATATTGATATTGTGGAAAATTTTTATAAGGGTGAGTCAAATATTGGTACAGAGGATGAGTCAAAGAGGGAACTCTATAGCTTTGCATCAAAGATTATTCTGGAAAAGAAATCACCTGCATTTGGTGCGGCAATGGGAATAATCCCAGGGATGGGATATTTTTATGCAGGCCAGAGTGGAACTGGAATTGTTGCCTTGACAATCATAGGCCTTGGAAGTGCTATAACAGTTGGTGCACATCAGAATGGTTTAGAACCTCTTGCCCTATTAAGTGGCCTTGCAACCTTCTTTTTTTATGGAGGAAGTATTTACGGAGGTTATAGAGAAACCGTAAAATATAATGATTCCTTGCAACAGAGGCTTTTATTTAATATGGAGAAGGAATTATCTCTTGAAAGAGATCTTGATGATGTTTACATAAATTTTGGGATTAAGTCAAATGTTCGATAATGACAGCATAATGCGCCTTGCATGCTCAATAGCCTTTGAAAGGATGGGTAAAACCTCACCCAATCCAGCAGTGGGGGCTGTTATAACTAAAAATGGTAGAATTATAGGCAATGGTGGCACACAGAATTATGGTGGAAACCATGCAGAGGTAATGGCAATAAAAGATGCCCTTTCACGTGGAGAGGATTTGCATGGTGCAGAGATTTTTGTTTCCCTTGAACCATGCAGTCATTATGGGAAAACCCCGCCATGTACTGAGGCCATAATCCAGAGTGGTATAAAGAAGGTATATATTCCATTACTTGATCCAAATCCTCTTGTGTCAGGACGAGGAGTTCAGAGATTGCTAGATTGTGGTGTAAATGTAGAGATTATGCACAAATTCTTTCCAATGGCCGCAGATCTTCTCCGTGGATTTAAAAAGTATATTCTCAGAGGTAAACCCTTTATTATCAATAAATGTGCCATGACACTGGATGGTAAAATTGCAGCCAACAGCGGAGACTCAAGGTGGATATCTTCTGATAGCTCAAGGCTCTTGGTTCACAAGCTCAGGTCTAAGGTTGATGCTGTGATTGTTGGCAAGAATACATTTTTAAATGATAATCCATCCTTAAATGTTAGACCAGGGGATTTTTCTGAAGAGGCCTTTTTCCCATTTGATATGGGGATTAATCTCACTGGGAGATATAATTTTTTTCTTGAGGAACTTTTTAAGGCAAAGCCAGATCCTGATATTGAACCTTTAAGAGTTTTGATAGGCATGCCAGATTATATACCAGAGGGAAGTAATTTTTTTAGAGATGATAATTATGTTGTAATTACATCAAAAAAATCCTATAATGAAAAGATTGCAAAAAATTCAAATCTCAAAAATTTTGATTTTAGGCAGAGGCTTGTTGTTGGTGAATATGATGATCCAAGTAAGGAAGTGGACTTTATACTTGAGGTGCTTAAAGCTCATGGTGTAATGCATGCAATGCTTGAGGGAGGTTCTGGAATCAACGGCACATTTTTTAATGCAGGGGCTATTGATATGTTTATGTATATAATTGCACCAAAAGTGGCAGGTAATGGAATTCCGCCAATTAGTGGAGCTCCTGTTGAAAAAATATCTGACTCCCTTTTGCTTTATGATGTAACAACAGCCTCTATCGGCAGAGATATTCTTATTTGCGGATATAAAGAGCAGTATAACTTTGAAATGATGTAGCGAAATATAGTTACAGAGAGATTTTAAAAAAATCTCTTTAAAAAAAGGTTTTTGAGGATGTGAGGAAATATAGTTACAGAGAGATTTTAAAAAAATCTCTCTAAAAAAAGGTTTTTGAGGATGTGAGGAAATATAGTTACAGAGAGATTTCTAAAAAAAATCTCTTTAAAAAAAGGTTTTTGAGAATATGAGGAAATATAGTTACAGAGAGATTTCTAAAAAAAATCTCTTTAAAAAAAGGTTTTTGAGAATATGAGGAAATATAGTTACAGAGAGATTTCTAAAAAAAATCTCTTTAAAAAAAGGTTTTTGAGGATGTGAGGAAATATAGTTACAGAGAGATTTCTAAAAAAATCTCTTTAAAAAAAAAGATTTTTGAGGATATGAGGAAATATAGTTACAGAGAGATTTCTAAAAAAATCTCTCTAAAAAAAGGTTTTTGAGAATATGAGGAAATATAGTTACAGAGAGATTTCTAAAAAAATCTCTTTAAAAAAAGGTTTTTGAGAATATGAGGAAATATAGTTACAGAGAGATTTTAAAAAAATCTCTTTAAAAAAAGATTTTTGAGGATATGAGGAAATATAGTTACAGAGAGATTTTAAAAAAATCTCTCTAAAAAAAAGATTTTTGAGAATATGAGGAAATATGTTCACAGGACTTATTGAAGAGCTTGGAGTTGTGGAAGGCCTTACACCTGAAGGTGAGGGTAAAATTCTTACTGTTAGATGCAAAAAAGTTTTAGAGGGGGTGAAAAAGGGGGATTCCATTGCAATAAATGGAGCCTGCCAAACTGTTGTCCAGTGGAGCGAAACTTCCTTTTCGGTCTTTGTTTCTAAGGTTACTCTTTCTGTCACTACTTTGGGGAATTTTACGCCCGGTAGAATTGTAAACCTTGAAAGAGCTTTAACTCTATCCTCAAGGCTTGGGGGACATATAGTGCAGGGGCATGTGGACTTTAAGGCCAAGGTAAAGAGTCTGTCACGGGATTATAGGGGACTTGAGGTGGATATTGCTGTTCCTCAGAAAGAGATGAAATATATTGTTCCAAAGGGTTCTATTGCTGTTGATGGTATTTCCCTTACTGTTGTATCTGTAGAAGAAAGTGGATTTAAACTTTACCTGATCCCTGAGACTCTTGAAAACACAAATATAAAGACCTGGAAGGCAGGTGATGATGTCAATATTGAGACAGATATTTTGGCTCGTTATGTTGAAAGCATTTTAAAATTTTCTTCATACCATGGTGATGATGAAATGGCCATAGAGAGAGACAATCAGTTGCTTAAAAAGCTTGCGGAGAATGGATTTCTTTAGTCTTTGAGGTTGAATATTTTTTTTAAGTTTACTGATTTCGATTTAAGGGGCAAAGAGATGCTTTCGTTTTTATGAGAGGAGAGGTATATTGAATGAATAATCTCCAGCGCCCTGTATCCATCTATGGCAGATGATGGGTTTGGGCTTTGGGAGTCTTTTAGCAACTTTTTTGCATTTTTGTAAAGTTCATGAAAGCAGTTGTTCTCTTTGTAGTGAGGGAAGGGTTGTTCTACAAGATCTCGAAATCCTGTATAGAGCCTGGATGGTTCGCTTTTGTATAATTTATTATAACCGTTGCCAATTAAGATTTTCCCATCAGTTCCCCAGATCTCAATTTCAAAAAGAAAGAATCTCCGTTTGCCTCCACTTTCAAGAAAAATCTCTATTCCATTTTCAGTTGTAAGCCATGCAACTGAAAAGTCCTCAAATCCATAGTTTTTAGAAAATCGCTCAAATTTTCCTCTGGAGAGTTTAATCTCACCAAAGAAAAATCTCAAAATATCTGCAATATGAGTGCCGTCATGTAGCAGAGGGCCTCCTCCTTCCAGTATAGAAGATTTGCCTTTGTATCCCCCTGTAAGTATACGTGCATTGACTGTTCGGATTTCCCCAATCTCGGATTTCTCTATCATCTCTTTTACTTTTTTATATCTTGCATCAAAGCGCCTTTCGTGATTGACTATTAAGGCTGCTTTATTTTTTGCAGCTGCATCTATAATTCTTTGAGCTGCCTCAAGGGAATGAGCAATGGGTTTTTCCAAAACTACTACTTTTGCTCCTGAGTTAATTGCATCAACTGCGATCTCTCCATGGGAGTCTGTGTTTGTTGCAATTATAACCAGTTGAGGTTTTTCAATGTTGAGCAATTCTCTGTGGTCTAAGTAACAGTGTTTTTTGGGGATATTTGCTCTTTTGCTAAATTGTTCAAGTCTCTCTAAACTCCTGTCACAGGCAGAGGTGATAGTGATCCCTGCCTTTAAAGCTCCACCAAAGTGAGTACAGGGCTTTTTCCTCAGAGGATCCTCCTCAAGTAAAAAACCAATTCTACCACAACCTATAAGTGAAACGGATAGATTTTTCATTGCTTTATAATTTGGGGAGGTATGTATTTATTTCATAATCTGTCACAACTTTATTGAAAAGCTCTTGCTCATAGAGCTTGTTTTCAATTATCTTTGAATGGATAAATTCTCCAAGAGTTTCTTTCATAAAATGACTTTTTTCAAAATAAGACAACGCCTCATTTAATTGCATTGGTAATGGTCTAAATTTTGAAATCTCCTTTGAGTCATTATATGAGCTCTTTAACTCCTCTGACAATTCATATTTTTCCTCAATACCTTTAAGCCCCGCTGCAAGCATTACAGAAAAAGAAAGATAAGGATTACATGCAGGATCAGGGGATCTAAGCTCTATGCGCATTGATTCTGGTTTGTTAAATCTGCTTTGCGGGATTCGCACAAGAGCTGCTTGACTCTTTGTGCTCCATGTAGCATGGGTAGGAGACTCAAACCCAGAAATAAGTCTTTTATATGAATTTATCCATTGATTTGTGATTATTGAAAATTCATGGCAATGGCACAACAATCCCGCAATAAAATATCTTCCTTCATCGGAAAGAGAAAATTCTTTGCTTTTATCGTAGAAAATATTTGTTTCATCTCTAAATAGAGATTGATGAATATGCATTCCAGAACCGTTTTGTCCTGTTAAAGGCTTTGGCATGAATGATGCATATATATTGTTAAGCTGGCCTATTTCTTTTGTTATGAGTTTGAATGTCATTATGTTATCTGCAGTTGTCAGAGCATCTTCGTGTCTGAGATCAATTTCATGCTGACTGGGTGCTCCTTCATGGTGAGAAGAGATTACGTCAATTCCCATTTTTTCCAGTGTGAGAACTATTTGTCTTCTGTAATCTGATGCTGTATCAAGAGGGGTTAGATCAAAATATCCACCATGGTCAAGAACCTCTGGCTTGTTGAAATTTCTAAAAAAGAAGAATTCAATCTCTGCTCCTGTGTAATAGGTCAAGCCCTTAGCTGAGGCCTTCTGGAGATTCTTCTTTAGAATATATCTACAGTCGCCTTCAAAGGGTGTCATGTTTTGAGTGTATATATCGCAGAACATTCTGGCCACTGCATCTTCTTTTGGCCTCCATGGAAGGACCTGGAATGTGTGTATATCTGGCAGAGCTATCATCTCTTCTTCATCTGAGCGTATGAATCCCTGAAGAGTGGAACCATCTACCCTTACGCCTTCATTTATAGCGTCTTCAAGTTCATCTATTGTTATAGCAAAGCTTTTTAAAAAGCCTAAGATATCTGTAAACCACAGCCGTATAAATTTAATTTTATTATCGTGAGCAAATTTTATAATGTATTCTTTATCTGAGTTCATATAAAGTCTAATCTACCAGCTTATTAAAATTAGTAAAATAAATAAAAATAGAATAAGAATAAAAAGACCACCTAAAATCAGTATATTTTTCATTGATGATGATTCTTCCTCTTCCGATACTCCAGAAGGCAGCAATGTTTTCCCCTTTGAATTTATAGCAGCATCTGTCATTGGATCATAGAGTTTTAGCTTCACCTGCTTTTCTTCTTCTATAAAGAGTCCATATACCCCTGGTGATATTTCTGTAAGTATCTCTGTAGGGTTATTTTTCCCCATAGAGGCCTTAATGTCTACAACTGTTGCAGGAATTGGCCTTATGGTCTTCTCCTCTCGCAAGTTAAATAAATCTATATAGTAATTTTCCCTGCTGGATACAGGCATTATTCTAAGCATAATCCTGTCGCCAATGCGAAGGCTGTATATTGGTTTTCCATGGATAGGTGCAACTATTGGTTTCACCTGCAGTATTACCGATTGATCCTTTTTTTGTTCTTCCTCTCTGGGGCTTTCTTCTTCTTTTTTTGTTGTTCTGCTTTCCTTTGCCTGACGAAATTCCTGAGCAGATAGTTCTTCTATAATTGTCTCCATTGTGAGATTTTTGTCATGTATTATTCTGTTGATCATATCATAGAGGATGATATCCATCTGGTCATAATCGTAGTTATATACATGGTCATAAAGTAATTTTGTCGCCTTTGGGTCATTGGAGAGGTTTGTAAAGGCATCCATAATAGAAGCTGTCATGCTGTTATTATAATTACCTCTCCATTTTCGGTCTACTATAATTTCTTCGTATTTTTCCCATGAAAGGTGAGGCTCATACTCATACATGTCAGAATATGAAGAAACTATTGCATGATATGTTTCCAGCTTTCTAAATTGATTGAAGATCATAAGAAAAAGGCCATAGAGATTTGCGGAGGAAGATTTAAATCGTCCCTTTACTATGAGTATTGTGTCAGTTGAATTTTCCTGAATTCCAGAATCCATATTGTCACCGGTAAATTTTATTAAACCTACATGAGAAATTCTCAAAAGTCAAAAATTTATTGCTTCTGCTCCCTTATAATTATCGGAATAAAGATAGAATTACTAAAAATATTTATTTTGAATAATATAGTAACCATAGAGAAGTTATGTCAATATAAAAAATTATTCTTAAAATTTATATTGAAATTAGCAATGGATTATTGCTATTATTTATAATAAATTTTTAGTAAGCTTTATTTAACAGGTGCTATGAAGAATTTTTTAAAATTTATAAACTCCATGCCTGTTCCTCTTGTCCTTCTTGAAAAAGATGGGGCAGTTTTGACATTAAGTGAGAAGTCTCGTGTTGTTTTAGGAAATCTTGCTGGTGAGATTGTCCCCGGCAGCAATATTAAAGATTTTTTGAAAAAATATGCAAGTCAGGAGTTGCGAAGTGAATTTTTTACAGAAAGGGACAATAATTTTTCTATAGAAATAGACGTAAATGGAGATAAGAGATTTTTTGATTTCAGGACCATGTCCTTCAAAATAGATGAAGAGCCCTTTGAGTGTATAATGCTTTATCTGGAGGATGTTACAGAGAGAGTCTTGGCAGAGAGATCTCTTAGAGAAAGCGAAGCCAGAAACAGAGCTCTAATTGAGGCCATACCGGATATAATGTTTCGTGTTGATAATAGGGGTGTCTATCTTGATAAAATGCTTGGGTTAAGGATTAACGAAATATTTCCTGCTGAGATATCAGCGGAGGTAGTTCGCTATATATCTGAAGCAATAAGAACAAGAGAAATTCAGGTATATGAATATTCTGTTGTAATATCTGGAGAGGAGAGATTTTATGAGGCAAGATTTATAGCTGTTGAGGATGATGAGGTTCTGGTAATTTTGCGTAATACAACTGAAAAGCAAAAGGTCCTTATTGAGCTTGAAAAGGCCAGAAGAACTGCAGAAATCGCTAACAGAACAAAAAGTGAGTTTCTTGCAAATATGAGTCATGAGATTCGCACCCCTCTTAATAGTATTACAGGGTTTATTGAACTTTTAATGAGAACTGAGCTTAATGATCAGCAGAAAGAATTCATTGAAATAATAAAAAGAAGTGCATCAAATCTTCTTGAGATAATAAATGATATACTGGATTTTTCAAAAATTGAAAGCAAGAGACTGGTTATAAATCCTCTTATTTTTGATCTATATGGTGAGGTAGAATCTCTATGCAGGCTTTTTAATGTTAAAGCTCTTGATAAGGGAATTACTTTTTTGACTTTTATAGATCCAGCGATCCCTCTTTTGATAAAACAGGATTCTTTGAGAATAAAGCAGATACTTTCTAATTTAATTAGCAACGCTATTAAATTTACACCAGAAGGTGGAACAGTAATAGTTGAGGCAAAGATTTTTAGAAAAAAAGAAAGTCGCTGTATGATCAATTTTTCTGTTTCAGACACAGGTATTGGTATTCCTGAAAGAAAGCAGAAGATGATCTTTGAACCATTTACTCAGGCTGATGGAAGTGTTACCAGAAAATATGGAGGCACAGGTCTTGGACTGGCTATAAGTGCAAATCTTGCAAAACTACTTGGAAGTGAGATATTACTTGAGAGCAAGACTGGAATTGGCAGTAAGTTTTATTTTACACTTGAGGCAGAGATTATTCAAGATGAATGCAAGGCTGATAGGGTTAAGGGATTAAGTCTTAAGGCTGTAATTGTCTCTTCTGTTCCTGATGATATGAATTTTATAAATATTCAGTATTATCTCAGTAGCTTTAATGTAGATATATCTTTCTTTTCAGGTATTGAATCAGCTCTGAAGAATGATTTTGATCTCTGCTTTATTTTATATTCAAAGACTATTTATAGTGAGTTGCAGAGTTTGAGGAGGTTGCCTTTAGATAAAAGTAAATTTATTCTTGTTATTACAGGTTCTGGATATGAAGTGGATCAAAATATTTTAAATTTATTTAGCTACCGCATTATACAGCCTGTTTTCCCGGATGATATTTTAAAATTGCTGCAAGATATTTCGGGATTGAATATGGCAGAAAGGAGCCTGATTCATGATGAGAATAATCAGAGATATAGAAAAAAATTTCATGGAAGGGTTTTAGTTGGGGAAGACAATAAAATAAACCAGAAGCTTATAATGCTTCTTTTAAGGGATTATGGGCTGGATGTTGATATAGCTGGCAATGGCATTGATGTTTTTGAAAAATTTCAAAGAAATAAATACGATTTAGTTTTTATGGACATTCAAATGCCTGTTGTAGATGGTGTTGAAACTGCAAAGATGATAAGAGAATATGAGTCAGATAAAGATAAATCTGTTCCAATAGTCGCTCTAACAGCAAAGACTATGTCATGGGAGCAGGATATACTGGCAGAGTCAGGCATGGATGCATATATAATCAAGCCCATTGAAATGAACAGGCTTGAGGAGATTCTTGAAAGGTATTTGACTGTTTCAGAAGAACAAATGGAAAGTGAAATGTCCAGTGACAGCTCAGCTAATGAGCTTTATAGCCTTAGAGGTGTTGCAGAGGAGCTTAAAATTCCTGTTAATGTTTTAGAAAATATTTTAATGGATTTTTTTGATGATGCTGCAGAGGTGATCGATTCTCTTAAACTTGCAGAGAAAGAAAAGAATTTTCAGGATATAGAAAAGTTATCTCACAAACTAAAAGGTGCAGCTTATAATTTGAGATTGAACTCTCTGGCTGAAATTTTTGACCTAATTGAAAGCAAAGCCCATAACAAAGAAGATAGTGACTATATATCTATGATAAATGAGTCTGAAAATGAACTTATGCTTTATAAAAGCTATATAAATTAGATTGTATTTGAGGTTTTTTATGGAAACAGTTCTTGCAATTGATGATGACAAAACTACTCTTGGGATTCTTGAATCTCAACTCTCATCCTTTGGCTATAGAGTCTTTGTTGAAAGAGCTGCAAAGAGAGGTCTTGAGATTGCAAAGGAGTTTGTCCCTGATGTTATTTTGCTTGATATCAACATGCCAGTAATGAGTGGATTTGATGTCTTGGCTAATCTAAAAAGAGATAAGGCTACAAGAGATATTCCAGTGATAATGCTTACCAGTAATAAAGAAAGGACAAGCGTAATTGAGGCCATGAGGTATGGCATTTCTGATTATATTGTGAAGCCCTATGATCCTGATAAACTTAATCTTAAAATAAAATCAGCAATAGCCCATGCTGATATAAAGAAGAGTCAAAATGATGATATTTTTATAGAGATTGCACGAAAAGGGGAAATGGCTTTAATAATAATGCGTGGTTCCATTAAGGATAATGGATTTAAAAATGATGTAAAAACAGTTTTTAACTCCTTTTTTATGAAGCAGGTCAATGGCAAGGTTTGTGTTTTTGATATTCGTAACATGGAAGATTTTGATTCCAATGACGTTAAGGAATTTGTTTCTTTATTGAAATTCTTTTCTGATTCAAAAATTAAGGTTATTACAGGAAAACACTATGGCTCAATTGTGAGTAATTCAGATATTGAAAATACTGTTGAGCTTTATTTATCCTATGGAGATATGGAGCTTGCCAGCATTTGATCTGTGTAAAAAATTTTTGAAAGCACAAAAAATTTTTAAATAATAACTGTGGCAATCGTATAATCTTTCAAAGCGCCAAAATGATTTCTCTGGAGGATCTTTGTGGGCAAGAAAATTATACTATTGCAGCTTTATTTTTTGATTTTAAGCCTCTGTTGCAATCCAGCACTTGAGGAAAAGTCCTGCATTTTAGAGACATCACAAAGGGCTGTTTATTCAGAAGATTATCCACTTGAGGAAAATGTTGCTTTGGATTTTTTATCTGCTTCACCAGGTAAGCTTTGGCCAGACTTTAAACCTGATATTACACAGTATTATCTTACTGTTCCAGCAGAGGTCTCTTCCATAGAAATAATTGCAATAGCTCGTGAAAGTTTTTTTGCAGAGATTGGAGGACGTTCTATTTCGCTTAATGGGGAAGTGGAGAGAATTCCCCTGGAGAGTGATAATCCAATCAATATTAACCTTAATAATAACTATGGTGAAGGTAAAGTTTATTCCATAGATGTTAAAAAGATGAGCAGACTGCCAATTGAAAATTATTCCTTTGAAGAATTTAATGATCAAAACCAACCTTTTAAATGGACAATGACAGGAACAGGTGGTGTGGTTTCAACCAATAGTTTTGCGCATAGTGGAAATTACTCAGCAAGCTTTGCCAGCTTAACATCAACCATAAGCGGGAGAGAATTGATGAGCTCTGCTATAGAGATAAATCCATCAAAGGATTCCATTTTATCTGTGTGGTTTTTCCTTGAGGAGGTATCTGGCGCTGTTGCAGAGAGAGTAAGTGTGAGTCTAAAGATCTATTATTTTGCAGATAAGGAATGTACCATTAAGGCCTCTACAGCATCAGCCACTATGACAAAAATATCCCTGGATGAGCAGGGGCAATGGCAGAGAGTATTTTATGAAAGGAGTTCCTCTCAGATACCACAGGATGCTGTTGCCATCAAAGTTGCAATCCGTGCCTGTTATGAAAAGGATGCAGGAGGCACTTCCAAGGATAAGATTTTTTTTGATGATGTTGAGGTCCAGCAGTAGTTTGATTTAAAGGTTTGCTATATTCTCCTTGATATGATCCCCATCATATTGTATACAAGCTGTGCTGCTGCAAAATCAGATGAGCGGGAGTTTTTAGTTGGAGCAAGCTCTACAACATCAAATCCTCGTATCTTTTTCTCTGGAGGTATTGATTCTATAAATTTAAAAAAGTCATACCATAATAAACCTCCGGGGACAGGAGTCCCGGTGTGTGGAAATATTGAAATATCAAATCCATCAATGTCAATTGAGATATAAATATCATCAGGAAAGTCGTGGGGAAATTTTAGAGAGAAGTTGTTATTCAAATATATATCAGAGGCATCATAAAATTTTATATCTGGGTTTTCTTTCCTGTATGTTTTTTCCTCAATGGAATAGGCCCTTGTGCCTATTTGAATTAATGGGATACCCTGCTCATGAATTCGCCTCATAACGCACCCATGGGCAAATTTGTTGCCTTCCATCTCGTCTCTCAAATCGGCATGGGCATCAAAGTGAATAACTCCTATTGTATTAAAATATTTTTTATGTGCAATGACAGGCCCATAGGATATTGAGTGCTCTCCACCAAGTATAACAGGCACTTTATTTTTTTTAAGGAGTTCAAAGGTTTTGCATTCGAGCTCATGTAGAACTTCTCTATCTTTAGCTGTGCAATCAATTTGCGGATGAGTGTATATCCCTTTTTCTAAGGGAATAGATTTACCGTCAAAGGCCTCAAGCTGTTGAGATGCTTTGATTATGGCCTCTGGCCCTGAAGCTGTGCCTTTGCCGTAGGATACTGTTTTTTCATAAGGGACAGGAATAATATGAAATAGAGAATCTTCAGTTGTTTTGCCACCTTCACTTTCCAGAAAAAATAGTCGCGTCACGAAAGCCTCCATTTAAAATCTTCATAACTAAAGGATTTATAGTGCAAAATCTCCTGACTTTCTGAGTCATAGTAATATATATCAGGTAACTTTATTCCATTGAAGGTGTTTGTCTTGACCATAGAATAAATTGCCATGTCTGTAAAGATTACTCTGTCACCAATATTAAGTGGCTTTTTAAAAGAATAATCGCCAATAACATCTCCAGCAAGGCAGGACAGCCCTGCAAGCCTATATGTATATTCATACTCTCCAGCAGCGCCTGAGTTAAGTATATATGGTCTGTAGGGCATTTCAAGGACATCGGGCATATGCGTTGCTGCAGAGGTGTCCAATATTGCAATGGGCATCCTGTTTTCGGTTATATCCAGAACCTTAGAGACCAGAAATCCAGCATTAAGTGCAACTGCCTCTCCAGGCTCAAGATATATTTCTGTATTATATCTTTTTTTGAAATTTTCAATTACATTACAGAGCCTGTCAATATCATAGTCATCTCTTGTTATGTGATGACCTCCGCCAAAGTTTACCCATTTGCACTCCTTAAAATAATTGCCAAAATTTTTTTCTGCAGCGGCTACTGTTCGTTCAAGGGAGTCGGAGTTTTTTTGACATAGCGTATGCATGTGTAGGCCATCAATGTATGGAGGTAATCTCTCTGGAAAGTTTTTCTTTGTTATGCCAAGGCGAGAAAAGGGAGCGCAGGGATCGTAAATTTCTACATCAGTTTCTCTGTGCTCAGGATTTATTCTCAAGCCAAAGGATATTTTCCCATAATACTCTTTTATCATTGGGAGAAAGTGTTCGTATTGTGACATGGAGTTAAAGACTATGTGGTTTGATGTTTTAAGTAAGTCTTTAAAATCACTATCACTGTATGCAGCAGCAAAGGCGTGCACATCTCCTCCGAATTCCTCTTTCCCAAGTCTTGCCTCAAAGGGTGAGCTTGCACATGTTCCCTGAAGATATTGTCTTATCAGAGGAAATGTAGCAAACATCGCAAAGCCCTTCAGTGCAAGGAGTATTTTTACACCAGTCCTTTCCCTCACAGAGGAAAGGACTTTGAGATTTTTTTCAAGGAGCACACGGTCCACAACAAAAGAAGGAGTGGAAAAAATGTTCCAGTCTATCACCTGAAGATCTCCTTCCATGGGAGTCCATATTTATTCAGCGCTTCCATAAATGGATCAGGATTAAATTGTTCCATATTAAAAACGCCTTCACCTTTCCATATCCCTTTAAGAATCATCATGGCACCTATCATGGCAGGAACGCCTGTTGTATATGATATGGCCTGAGATTTAACCTCACGGTAACATTCCTCATGGTCACAAATGTTATAGACATAATATTCAAGCTCTTTGCCATTTTTAACGCCCCTGCATATACAGCCGATGCAGGTCTTCCCCTTTGTCTTTGGACCAAGGGACGCTGGATCTGGTAAAAGGGCTTTTAGAAATTGTAATGGTATAATATCAACGCCATTGAATTTTACAGGCTCGATGGAGGTCATCCCAACGTTTTGTAAAACCTCAAGGTGCTTGAGATAGTTATCAGAAAAACTCATCCAGAACTGAGCCTTTTTAATCTCTGGGAAATGTTTAACCAGAGATTCAAGCTCTTCGTGGTATAGTCTGTAAATTGTAAATGTTCCCACATTCTCTGGGCATTCAAAGGTTTTTTTCATGGACATTGGTGGCGTTTCAACGAACTGACCATTTTCCCAGTGTTTACACACAGCAGTGACTTCGCGGATATTAATTTCAGGATTAAAGTTTGTAGCAAAGGGATGTCCGTGGTTTCCGCCATTTACATCAACAATATCAAGCTCATGTATTTCATCAAAGTAATGCTTCTTAGCATAGGCTGTGAATACATTTGTAACACCCGGATCAAATCCGCTGCCAAGGAGAGCCATTATCCCAGCCTTTTTAAATCTGTCATGGTAGTCCCATTGCCATTTATAGCAGAATTTAGCCTCATCCCTTGGCTCGTAATTTGCAGTATCAACGTAATGAACTCCTGTTTCAAGACAGGCATCCATTATTGGAAGATCCTGATAGGGTAGTGCGACGTTTATAACTACATCAGGCTTAAAATCCTTTATGAGCTTAACAAGCTGGGCAACGTCATCTGCGTCCACCTGTTCACACCTTATGGGTCTATTTATCTGTGAGGCAATATTTTTAACCTTCTCAAGTGTTCTGCTTGCAAGACAAATCTCTTCAAAAACCTCAGGCACCTGAGCACATTTGTGAGTTACAACCTGGCCAACCCCACCTGCGCCAATTATTAAAACCTTTCCCATGTCAGTCTCCTCCTATTTTTCAAAATATGTATAGCCCCTAAGGCCATTGTCATAGGCATTCATAATTCGTCTTCTTTCCTCTGCGGAGATAAAGCCGTCACGAACAGCCTGCTCGGCAGCTTCTCTAAAATTTAAAAGCATTTGTTTTGGGTTAAATTCAACATAAGAAAGAACATCTGCAACAGTATCCCCTTCTATTTCACGGACAAAATCAAAGCCACCATTGGGATAAATTCTTATGCTAACAACATTTGTATCACCAAAGAGGTTATGGAGATCCCCTAATGTTTCCTGATAAGCTCCTACAAGAAAAATTCCAAGATAGTAGTCTTCATTTTCGTGAAAATCATGAAGCTGGAGAACGTGTTTTACATCATGAAGATCTATAAAACTGTCAATCTTCCCATCACAGTCACAGGTGATATCTGCTATGACAGCATATCTCTCAGGCATCTCATTGAGTCTGTGGAGAGGCATTATTGGAAAGAGTTGATTGATTGCCCAGTGATCTGGAACAGATTGAAATACTGAAAAGTTGCAGTAATATATATCTGCTATTGCTGATTCAATATCGCTAAGATCGGGAGGATATTGCTTCATCTTCTTTTTTTCTTTTGCAATTATGCTTATTATATTCCAGAAAACTATCTCTGCAAAGGATCTCTCTCTCAAAGAAATTTTTCCATGTTTAAAGTGCTCTCTTATTTCATCGCGATAGTAAAGGGCATCGTTATAGCATTCCTGAATATTTTTTACATTCATAGTCTTTAGTATGTAGTAAAGACTTTTGATTAGATCATGCGCACCTTCTGGTGGGTTATCTGGAATATCTGTTATTTCAAATTTTGCAACATCAAGGACATTGAAAATGAGGACAGAGTAATATGCAACAGTTGCTCTTCCAGATTCAGTAACTATTGTTGGGTGGGCTATTGATTCCTCATTCATAATAGATTGGACAATTTCAATTATGTCCACACAATATTCTTCTATGGAGTAGTTTCTGCTATTTGCAAAATTAGTATTTGAACCATCATAATCAACAGCAAGACCTCCTCCTAAATCAAGGAACCCCATAGGCGCTCCCTCTTTAACAAGTCCAGCATAAATTCTTGCGGCTTCAACAACAGCTGCTCTTATATCTCTGATGTTTGGTATTTGAGAGCCAAGATGATAGTGGAGAAGCTTGAGGCAATCAAGCATATTATGCTTTTTTAGCATATCCACAGCATCAATCAACTGTGCAGTGTTGAGTCCAAAGATACTCCTGTCTCCACCTGATTCAGTCCAGTGCCCCCCTGCTTTTGAGGATAGCTTAATTCTCATCCCAATATTTGGTTTTACGCCAATAGCCTCAGATCGAGAGAGAATTAAATCAAGCTCACCTGGAACCTCAACAACAAAGAAGCACTTAAAGCCCATCTTGATAGCATATAGACCAAGATCAATGAATTCCTCATCCTTGTATCCGTTACATATAAGACATGCCTCTTTATCCTTGAGTATGGAGAGGGCTGCAATAAGCTCGGCCTTACTGCCAACCTCAAGACCATGGTGGTAACGTTGACCAAACTTTGATACCTCCTCAATTACCTGTTGTTGCTGATTGACCTTGATTGGGTAAACCCCTCTGTATTCCCCCTGGTAGTTAAGCTCTTTTATAGCCTTGCGAAAGGATTCGTTTATATAGGAAATCTGAGAGTCCAGCAGGTTTTCAATTCTCAGTAGAACAGGCATGTCAAGCCCACGCTGTTTTATGCCAGAAATAATATCCATCATGCTTACATTGACATCAGATTTTGCGCCAAAGGGGCTTATTGTTACTTCCCCTTGATTGGAGATATTGAAGTATCCAGCGCTCCAGTTTTTTATACCGTAAAGCTCTTCAGATTTTTCTGTATTCCATCGTGAAAGTAAGTCTTTTTTAATCATTAGCATTACCTGTTTATTTAAAATAATAAAATTCTTTAGGTTTAGTAATTTAATAAATAAAAGGTTGAGAGAGTAATTGCTCTTTCAAAAAGAGGGTCATTCTCATCACTTTTTGAATATAGTATTATTTTTACAATAAAAAATTATATAAGATTGCCTTATAAATCAAAAAAATATCGCAAAATTTAAGCTTATGAGACATAATTTTTTTGATAAAAAATTTTTCTTTTTTGCCGATTATATAACTTAGAGGATAATATCTGCAATGAGGGGATTGAGGTTTATATTGGCTTTTGTGGTAGGGATTTTGTTATCCCCACTGAATTTATACGCAGATTCAATTAAAACCCTGGAAAGCCTGGACTATAGAGTAAATCTGGAGGTTAAAGAGATCCGTGAAGATGTCAAAAAGACCATATTTACCATAAAAAGCAGAAGAAATGAATCTGAACTACCTGAGCTTAAATTTTATAGATACAAGGTCAAAAAGGGAGAAAACTTCTGGGTGGTATTGTCAAGGTGTTCCATGGACATGGACACTCTTATGAGTGTAAACAATCTTACATCTCCCTTTGAGGTTACAGCAGGTACTACTCTTTATATTCCCAATATGCGCGGTGTAATAGTTGCAACTGAAAAGAAAAAAGACATTATTGATATGCTTGCAACTGAGGGAATAGATATGAAATATATAAAGCATGTAAATGGAGATTATTTTTGGAATAAAAAATTTGTTTTTGTCCCCAATGGCAAGATATCTGCTATTGAACGAGCTCTGTTTCTCGGTAAGGCCTTTTTGTCTCCATTAAAGGAATTAAGGACAACATCAGGCTTTGGCTCAAGAAGGGATCCCTTTGATTCAAAAAGAACGGAATTTCACAAGGGTATTGACCTTGGATGCGCTGTAGGGACAAAGGTCCATGCTGCAAGGAGCGGACGGATCGTTTTTTGTGGATATATGGATGGCTATGGAAACCTTGTAGTTATTGAACATGAATTTGGCTATCAAAGCTATTATGGTCACCTATCAACTATCAAGGTAAAATTAGGGGATTATGTTAAGACAGGGGAGTTAATAGCCTTTTCTGGAAATACAGGACGATCCACAGGCCCTCATCTTCATTTTGAAATTAAGAAAAATGGCAATTCCTTAAATCCTGCAATTTTCATAAAAAAGTAAAGCTTAGATATAATTGGCTATCGCTTCAATAAGCTCATCAACTGCTTTTTCAATGGATACCAATTTTTTCTTTTCTCCTTTTGCAAAGAGAAGCATGGTCCCTCTCTGACCTCCTGCAAGTCCAAAGTCAGCCTCACTGGCCTCCCCTGGGCCATTTACCTCACATCCCATAATCGCCACAGTAAGTGTCTTTTGGTTTTTTTTGAGGCTATCTTCAAAATTTTCTATAAGACGTTGTTCAGCAGTCTTCGCTATCTGTAATAGATCTATATCTGTAGCTGTTCTTCCGCATGTTGGGCAGGAGATTATTTTTATTGGAGAAAATCTAAGCCCCAATGACTCCAGAATTTTTTTACCTACAATAACCTCCTCTCTTGGATCACCGGTCATGGATACTCTTATGGTATCTCCTATTCCATTTAAGAGAAGGTGACCTATGGCAATGGAACTTTGCACAGTGCAGTTGAGGCCATATCCTGCCTCTGTTAAGCCTATGTGAATAGGGTAGTCACGCATTGAGGCAAAGAGCTTATTGGCCTCTATGGTTGTAAAGAGATCTGAGGCCTTAAGAGACACAGCAATATTTGTGTATTCAAAATCCTCAAGGATTTTAATGTTTTCCATAGCAGAGTCTACAAGCGCCTCTGGTGATGGGTGGTTGTATTTTTTTCTGTTTATGGATCCGCCATTTACTCCTATTCTTATGGGAATATTGTGATCCTGAGCTGCGAGGATTACCTCTTCCACTTTCCATCTTTGACCAATATTTCCGGGGTTTATTCTTACTTTCGAAATGCCAGACTTGATTGCAGCAACAGCAAGCCTGTAGTCAAAGTGAATATCTGCCACAAGAGGAATTTTAACAGAGGCTATGATCTTTTTAAGAGAGTTAATCCCCTCTTCATTTCTTAGAGCAACACGAACAATGTCAGCTCCCAACTTCTGAAGTTCTGTAATTTGTTTTATTGTTCCCTCTGTATCTTCAATTGGGATATTAGTCATACTCTGAATAGATATGGGTGAATCTCCACCAATTGATATATTGCCAACACGAATTTTTTTTGATTCTCTGCGTTTGATTTTTGCTGCTTCCATAAATTTACCTGCACCAAAGCTTTGTAATAAAAATAATGAGGCTGCAATATATGTCAATAGAAAGGAATGGTATAAGCATAAAAAAAGGGGCCTTCTGCCCCTTTTTTTATGCTGTGGTAATTTTTCTTAGAAATTATAGGCAACACCAATATTTAATTGCATCGCAGTTTCATCTCTTGCTGCAATATCAAGGAATTTAAATCTACCCTCGACCATAAGAGAAAGAGGTGTTCCGCCAATTTTAATGTCGGCTCCCAGAAAGAGGTCAACGCCTGCATCTGAGTCTTCATTTGCAGTATCATCCTTTTTCATGTCATAGTAGTTTAGCACAGGTCCAAATCCTATGAAAGGAGCAATTGAGCTTTTGCCCAAGAAATGCCAGTACCAATCAAAGTGTATGCCCCATACATCAACATCTCTTGCATCATTATCTGGGTTTTCGAGGGAGAACATATCAATACCTGGTCTAAAATCTAAGTCGTTGATAAGAAATGTCCCCATATCAAAATAAAGACCAAAGGCCCATGTGTCATCAAAATCTTTAAGATCATCCTTTGGCATGGTATAGCCTGCTTTTATACCAATAGCACGAGCTTCACTTTCTTTTGCTACAAAAACAGTGATCAGGGAGAGAGCTAAGATGAATATAAATAACTTTTTCATAGAGTTGACTCCTTTTTTTAGGTTAGATTGTAAATAGAATGGTTATAAAGAGTATTTTGTCAAGAGATTTTTTGCTATGGATTCTGGTGCCTGTGATGAGATCTTCTTGACATCTATCTAATGCTCGTGAAAAGTAATTCAGCTTCAAAAGATAAAACAGATAGACAGAGACATTGTTGGTTCTGTGTTTTAAATTTAAGGAGGGTTTGATTTTGGAAACTTTAGCAAAAATCATTGGAGAGGTGAACTCTCTTGTTTGGGGTCCCTACATGCTTATCTTGCTTGTGGGCACAGGTCTTTTTTTAACAGTTAGACTTAAATTTATCAGTTTTAGATTTTTACCTTATGCACTTAAACTTGCCTTTTCAAAGCATCAGGATGAAACCTCTGAGGGAGACATCAATCACTTTCAGGCACTTATGACTGCACTGGCTGCAACAATAGGAACAGGGAATATTGCAGGGGTTGCAACTGCAATAGCACTTGGTGGGCCTGGTGCAGTTTTCTGGATGTGGATTACGGCTCTTGTGGGTATGGCAACAAAATATTCAGAGGCTATACTCTCTGTAAAATACAGAGTGACAGATGAAAGGGGAGAGATGGCTGGTGGTCCAATGTATTTTCTGGAAAGAGGCCTTGGGATGAAATGGCTTGGAATGCTCTTTGCGCTTTTTGGTGCAATTGCAGCCTTTGGTATAGGTAATATGGTTCAGTCAAATTCAGTTGCCGCTGCCATCGAGACAACCTTTGGAGTTCCAGTTATTGCCTCTGGAATTGTCCTTGCAGCACTTACTGCCCTTGTTGTTCTTGGAGGTATAAAAAGCATTGGAAGAGCCTCTGCGATGATTGTTCCATTTATGGCTATATTTTATATAATTGGTGGACTTGTAATAATAATAATGAATATATCTCAATTGCCAGAGGCCTTTATGTATATAATTAAAGCTGCCTTTGCAGGGCATGAACCTGTTGCAGGAGGTTTTGCAGGTGCAACAGTTGCTCAGGCCATAAGATTCGGAGTTGCCCGTGGAGTTTTTTCCAATGAGGCTGGACTTGGAAGTGCACCAATAGCTGCAGCTGCTGCAAAGACAGATCATCCAGGAAGACAGGCCCTTGTCTCTATGACAGGAACATTCCTTGATACAATAGTTGTCTGCTCAATTACAGGTCTTGTTATTGCAATCACGGGGTTGTGGCAAAATGCTGGCTCTGGACTTACTGGCGCTGCACTTACAACTGCTGCCTTTTCCTATAGTCTTGGGAAGCTTGGTGGATGGATAGTTGCAATTGGCATAATACTTTTTGCTTATTCAACCATTCTTGGATGGGCTTACTATGGAGAGAAGTGTGCGGAGTATCTCCTTGGCGCTAAGGTAATTAAGCCATACAGATATCTATGGGTGCTTTTTGTTGCAATTGGCGCCTATGTTAAGCTTTCCCTTGTATGGGACTTTGCAGATACAATGAATGGCCTTATGGCAATTCCAAACCTTATAGGGTTAATTTTACTCAGTAAGGTTATAGTTGAAGAGACAGAGCATTTCTTTGAAACTAAATACAACAATGAAAAGTAAAAATTTGTAGGAATTTTAAAATTGAAAAGCTGCTCCTAAAGTGGGCAGCTTTTTAATTAAATAACAAAATATAATGAAGTTTAAACCCTTCGAAATTACAGAAGAGTTGTGTTTATAATAAATCTCACAGAGTTTTCATCAATCATCAGCTTTTTTGAAATAGCTTCAGGGTCCCATCCTTTATTAGAGAGCTCTCTCACTGTCTTGATTATGTTATCGTTAAGATTTTTTGCAGGTATGTTTTTAATATCTCCCTTTACCTGTTTTAGTATTGGTATATTGTTGTCCACAGCCTGAATAAAGTCTGAGAATTCCTTCATCTTGCGATCTGTCTCATCAAACATGCTCTGGAGCTTGCTGTCGGTCTGATCAATATCCTTCCGTATCTTTTCAACTTTCTGGAACATGGCGTATATTTGTTTTATTCTCTCTTCCATATGGTCAGATAGTCCATCCAGTTCGCTCAGTCTGTCACGAAGCTCACGGATATCGCTTTCTTTTGTTTTAAGTATGATGGTCTCTTCTTCTACCTTCCTCAGGTTTTGAGCTATCTTGTCAATTCGCTTGTCTGATCTCTCCACAACCTTTTCAAAGGCTTTGATCCTACTGTCAATTGTCTGTATGATAATGTCGGATTTATTTACAGCGTCAAGATTTCTGGCTATAACGTCTTCATATTCTCTTAGCTCTTTAATTCTTCGCTCTACAGCAGCATAGGCCTCAGATAGCGCATCGATACGTGAATTTACGGCATCAACCTTTGATATGTTTTCAAGGAGTTTTTCAGTTTTTTCTATTACGTGGTCATTAACCTCCATAAGATGCTTGATTTCATTTTCAATATCTGCAAGTTTTTCTTTCTTGGCATAATAGCTTCTGATTTCTTTATCAGCAGTCTTTTTAAGCTCCTTGATCTGTTCAACATCTGTAACAAATTGTTGTAGCTCCTTTGACTCTTTTTGAGCTTCTTCTAAGGTTCTGGACAGATCTGCAACTGCAGAATCAACTCTCTTGATAAGCGCATCTGTTTTGCCGAAGACATCGTTGCTCTGCTCATATTTTATAATCTCTTCTTTAATATCTGTAAGCCTTCTTGTAAGAGATGTTTCCTCCTCTCTCATTCTGGACAGGAGAGAGTTGATCCTTGATTCGATTGTTTGATATTCACTGTCAATTGCATCGATCTTTGATTCTGCTGTCTCAATAAGCCTTGCCTCAAGCTCTGTAAATCTATCTTCAAATTCGTCAATCCTCTTGCGTATAGCCTCAGCCTCTCTTCTTGCTGCCTGAACTATTTCATCTTTTTTGGATACAGCGTGTATGCTGAGGTTGTCTATTTCTGTGCGGACTTTTTCTACCTCATTTTCAAAGGTGTTTATGAGTTTTGATTTTGACTCGTCTATATTGCTTTCTACATTTTTTAGTTTTTGTGTGAGTTTATCGATTTGATCATTTATATCTGTCTTGAGCTCTGTGGATTTTTGTTTAAATTCATCAAAGAAGGTGTTTTCCATGTAAGAGAAAGTCTCTTTCATGTTGTTAATTTGGGCGCTGAGGTTATCTGCATTTTCAACTACTTTTACAAGGGGGGCTATTTTCTGTTTAAAGTTTTCATAGAGCATATCTGAGGATTCAGAAACTCTTCTTTCCATATCAACGACAGCTCTTGTAAATTCCTCTGAAAGCTGGAAAATTCTATCCTTTGACGCTGCGATCGCTTCGTTCTCTCGCCTTTCAACATCTCCTTTTAAATTATCTGCAAAGGCATAGAATTCCTCAGAGATTTCCCTGGAGCGTTCTCTCAGTTTATCTTCAAAGGCATTTATCATCTGAATCATCTGGTTATTGAGGTTATCAACATTCTCTGACAGATATGTCACCTTCTTAGTCATATCTGTAAAATTTTCTTTGGCGTTTGCTATGAACTGAATTTGCTTGTTTAAATCCTTTGCAGCAGTAGAAATGACTTTTATATCTTCTTCAACCTTTTTGAGATTAGTTTTTTCTATATCAAGCCCCTTAAGTCTTGTTTCTATTTCTTTTATAGACTCAGCCATATTTTTGGCCAGGGCACTTGATTTTTTTATAAGGACATCTATTTCAATGGTGGCATCCTGAAATTTTCGGCTTTCAAGCTCTGCCATTTTTTTAAAATCATCAAAGACTCTGGCAGAGTATCTGCGAAGCTTTGCCATTCTGAGATTTGTTCTATCAAGCCTTCTAAAGAGTATCATCATTATTAAACAGGACAAAAAGGTTATAAGGTTTAGAATCATTGTGGGTTCCCTGTCTTGTAAATTTTAGTTTATAATTCCCTCAGAATTATAATTAAATGGTTCATACTTCTGGCATTTAAATAAGATCAGACTGCACAAAAGCGAGACTGTCTGTTCAATTTAACATGAATTTATAATATGACATAATAATTTTAATATATTAGTGTTTTTCTGTCAATACATATTTTATGTCACATTGGCCTGCTGCCAGGCTTTTTTGAATGTTTTTTAAAGATGGAAGAGCTCTAATATAAACTTCATAAACAAAAAGCTTAAAGTAAGCTGGTAAGCCTTAGCGCTCTGTGAGAACTCAATTTTTGCTATTGCCCATAAAAATATTGCCGTAAGGTGAAATTTATTTGACAAAAAGGGACTGAAATTTTTATCTGAATGGGTCTTTAACATATTTGCTCAATAAGAGCATATTAAAGTCCTGCCGCGATGGCGGAATTGGTAGACGCGCTAGGTTCAGGGTCTAGTAGGCGGACGCCTGTGAGGGTTCGAGTCCCTCTCGCGGCATTTTAACTCTTTTTCCAACCGATAATTCTAAACAAAAAATTTTTTTCTGCCGATATAAATTCCAACTATAGAAATTCCTCTGGAGTAAATTGATGCAGGAACTGGATAAAGGGCATGAGGATATTCTCCTTAATATAAAAGAAAGGATTATTGAGATCACTGCAGGTGAAAGCGGTATGATTGTCTATCTTCGCAACGCTGTGTATAATGAATACACTAGGGGCTCTTCCCATAATATTATTACTATTAGCTGTGTTTTTATCAATGAAGAGGGTAATCTCTGCGCTGACCTCTTTAGAAGTGGCTCTGGGGGGTTTATGGAATGCCTTTATGGAAACATTGTAAGTTCAATTGGTCCTAAGGGGATTGATGTTATTAACTCTGCTCTTAAAGAGGGTAGGTGGTATATCTCTGAAACCCCAAAGGATGATAAAGAAGATAAAAATAAGAGTGATAAAAAAAAGTCATCTACAGGTAAGAGGTTTCATCTCCCATTTCGATTTTCCTGCATGATGAAGGGGTTTTAGTTTCAAATTAAGATGGACAAGGATAGATTTGATATTCAAATGATCGAATTTGAAAGAAAACACTTTGAGCTTAATATGGAGATGGCTCTATTTGTTTCTGATATACTGCAATCCTTCAGGGATAATTATACAGAGCTTAGCTCTGTTATAACTTTTTGTAATGCAGAAGGGGAGTATTCCTCTATTGAGGTTACTAAGATTCTTTTCAATAAGGAGACCCTTGAAATTGAGGTTTATGTAAGGGGTTATGAAAAGCCCTTTTCCTGGGATGAGTTGGATTTTTCATCCCGATATGTTCTCATGAATGAAATTCACCACAGATACAAATCTAACAAAATTTATAATGGCCTTTCAGATAAAGGCATGCACTAATCTAATTTTTAATTCTACATTAAGTTTAAATTTCACACCACAGAGCCCTTCTCTTTGAATTGCTCCTTTTTTATGGGAACATAAATCCCTCTATTTTTTCGGGCTTAATGAAGTTTCTAAAATTTTTTTTAATTTTTTAAAAAATTAGAAATTAGATTGACTTTTATATAATATCTATATTGTTTGATATAGATATTATAGCTTATTTGGTAGGTAAATATTATTTTGCTAAATAGAGGTTTTTATGGCTTTAAAGGTCAATCGAAGGGAATTTATAAAAATTACAGGCGCTGGCATTGGCGGCGCTGCTGTAGCTGGGGGTGTGGGGAAGGTCGCCTATGGTCTTATCAAAGGAGATTCTGGCGATGATGTTATAACAAGGGTGCCTACCTTTTGTGAGATGTGCACATTCCAGTGTGCAGGATGGGCTTATACAAAAAATGGTAAGCCATGGAAGATTGTAGGTAATGAATTAGATGAGCATTGTTATGGAAGATTGTGCACAAAGGGAACCTCTGGATTTGGGATATATAATGATCCTGACAGGTTAAAAACCCCCTTGATACGAACCAGTGAGAGAGGTAAGCAGGTTTTCAGGGAGGCAACATGGGATGAGGCTTTGACTTATATCGCTGATAAGTTGAAGGAGATTAAGGAAACCTATGGTCCCGAAAGTGTTGCTATGTTCAGTCATGGCTCTGGCGGAAGCTGGTTTAAGACTTTGCTTAAGGCTTATGGGACTACTGATTTTGTTGCACCATCTTATGCAAATTGCAGAGGTCCTCGTGAGGAGGCCTACATGAATACCTATGGTGAGGCAATTGAATCTCCAGAGCGCACTGACATGAAAAACAGTAAGTGTATTGTGCTTATAGGTTCTCACATTGGAGAGAATACTCATAGCCAGCAGGTTAATGAATTTGCCCAGGCTCTGCGCAATGGCGCTTCTTTAATTGTTGTAGATCCGCGATTTTCTATTGCTGCAAGTAAAGCTAAATACTGGCTTCCGATAAAGCCTGGGACTGATCTTGCATTGCTGCTTGCATGGATTAATGTCATTATCTACGAAGAGCTTTATGATAAGGATTATGTTCGTAGATACACCAAGGGCTTTGAGGAGTTGAAAAAGGCTGTTAAGGATAATACGCCAGAATGGGCATATCCTATTACTACTATCTCTCCTGATGTTATAAGAGAAACAGCAAGAGAAATGGCAAAGCATAAGCCCTCAACTCTTGTGCATCCTGGTCGTCATAATGTATGGTATGGAGATGATACTCAGAGGGTAAGGGCAGGTGCTATTTTAAATGCTCTGCTTGGAAGCTGGGGAAGAAAGGGAGGCTTTTTTATCCCAGAAAGCGCTGAGTTACCGGAGTGGCCAATACCTGCTTATCCAAAACCCAAAAGAAGTTTTAAGGATACTGAGGCTGGTCAGAAATACCAGCTGGCAAATCTTGCTATTTCTGCAGGGGTCTGTGCTGCTACTGTCCATGGAGTTACAGGTGAAGCTGAGCGTGCTTTTTATGAGGGATGGTTCATCTATGGTTGCAATGTTTTGAAATCCATGCCTCAGAGAGAAAATACAATTAAGGCTTTGCAAAATTTGAGTCTTGTTGTTGTTATAGATGTTTTACCAACTGAGATAACAGGTTGGGCAGATGTTGTTCTCCCTGATACCTCCTACCTTGAAAGATATGACGATATAAGACATTCCCAGGGTAGAACTCCTCAAATCGCTTTGCGTAGTCCTGTTTTTGAGCCGAGATACAACTCAAAGCCTGCATGGTGGATAGCCCGAGAGCTTGCTTATAAGATGGGTCTTGGTGATTATTTTCCATGGAAGGATGTTGAGGAATATCTGGATTTTAAACTTAAAAAGATAGGCTCTTCTTTAGATGAGATGAAACGCCTTGGAGTAAAAAATCTTGAGAGGACTACTCCTTTATATATCGGAAAGAATGAAGACTATAAATTTCCTACTGATAGTGGAAAGATTGAGCTTTATTCTGAGACACTGAAAAATTTTGGCTTTGATCCTGTTCCTGTTTATCGAAGGCATGATGAGCCTGAAGGTGGCTACTATAGACTGCTATATGGGAGATCCGCTTCTCATTCCTTTGCAAGAACTATTAACAACCCAATTCTTTCGGAGCTTGATCCAGAAAACGAGGTCTGGGTTAATCCTATAGTTGCCATAGAGTGGGGATTAAAAAATGGGCAGTATGTGAGGCTTGAGAATCAGGATGGAGTTGTTAGCAATAAAGTAAAGGTCCGAGTTACAGAGAGGATTAGACCTGATTCTGTATATATGGTCCATGGCTTTGGTTCTACTGCTAAGAATTTAAGGCGTGCCTTTGGTAAAGGTGCAGATGATCAGGAACTTATGACACGTATACTGGTAGACCCTATAATGGGAGGTCAGGGTATGCATGGCAATTTTGTTACTTTCAGGGTGTAAAATATGGATAATAAAATAAAATATGCAATGGTTATTGATACTAAACTCTGTGTTGGTTGTGGTGCCTGTGTGGTTGCCTGTAAGACAGAAAATGAGGTGCCGGAAGGTCGAAGCAGGGTCTGGGTTGTTGAAGAGGTCAGTGGTGTATATCCAAAGCTTTCAATGGAAATACGTTCCGAAAGATGTAATCACTGCACCAATGCTCCATGTGTAAGCGCATGCCCCACTGGAGCAAGTCATTATCATAAATCTTCTGAAAACCTTGTGCTTGTTGATAGTAAAAAATGCACAGGCTGCAAGGCCTGTATGGCAGCATGCCCTTATGATGCCAGGTTTACTATGCCTGAAGGCTATGTCACCAAGTGTACCTTCTGTCTTCATAGGATAGAAAAGGGAGAAAATCCAGCATGTATGTCTGTTTGCCCTGCAAGGGCTATACACTTTGGAGATTTAAATGACAGCAACAGTGAGGTCTCTGTGCTTTTGAAGAGTCGCAAGTTCAAGGTGTTGCAACCAGAAGCTGGGACACAGCCCAACGTCTACTATCTTGTTTAAGGAGTATATTTATGAATGAAAGTGTTTTTGTAACTCAAAAGATGACATCCTCCTTTGCTGATGGATGGCATATATGGGGCTGGGAGGTTTCACTTTATTTGTTTCTTGGAGGATTAACTGCAGGTATTTTGATTTTAAGTGCTATGTCCCTTCTTAAAAAGAAAGAGGAGCTTCCAGTTTCTTCTAAATTGGCAATACTGTGGGCTCCAATATTTTTAAGCCTTGGAATGTTTTTTCTATTTTTAGATCTTACAAATAAGATCAATGTATTAAGATTTTACATGACTTTCCATGTAACATCTGTTATGTCATGGGGTTCATGGATCTTGCTTGTTATTTATCCTGTAAGCATTCTTCTGTTGCTTTCTGTTATGCAGGAGGGTTATCCGGGAATATATAAGTTTATAAGAAAAAACTTAGAACCACTTGTCCATGGAAAGCTTTTAAAAGTCTTTGATCTCCTTGTGGATTTTTCCATAAAAAAAAGAGATGCTATAGCAAAGATTGCAATTCCCTCTGGTATAGCTCTTGGTATTTATACTGGAATATTGCTTAGTGCATTTAATGCAAGACCTCTGTGGAATTCTGCAATACTTGGGCCACTGTTTCTTGTTTCAGGAATATCAACAGGCACTGCCTTTGTTCTGTTGCTTTCCAGTGGCAAAGAAAGAAAGCTCCTCCTTTCTGTTGACTCAAAGCTTATACTCACAGAGATTTTTATTCTCTTTCTGTTTTTTATTGGTCAGATTACAGGAGGGGCTCAAAGAAGGGATGCTGTTATGATTCTCTTTAAAGGGGATATTCTTGCTCCCATCTTTTGGATCTTTGTTGTCTTTACAGGACTTCTTTTACCTCTAATTCTTGAGTGGCTTGAAGAAAGAGGCATAGAAGTTCCACAAAAGCTTCAACCGCTTTTTGTTTTAGCTGGTGGTCTTGCACTGAGAATCGTCCTTGTTGAGGGAGCTTTTATATTAAGAGAGCTTTCTACAAAAGCTTTGTTATAGAAATTGTTATCAATAACTAAAAATATTTTTTGGAGGAATAGATGGAGAAAAAAAATTACATTTCACCTTATCTTGGGGGAGTTCTTCTTGGCCTTGTCCTTCTTCTGTCTTTCATTATATCTGGTAGAGGACTTGGCGCTTCTGGCGCAATGATGAAGTTTGTTGTAGCAATTGAGAAGTTTCTGGCTCAGGGCCATGTGGATAGCAATCCTTATCTTGCTCATTATGGTGCTACAGGTATTAATCCTTTCAATGATTGGCTTGTTTTTGAAATTCTTGGTGTTATTGCAGGTGCCTTTTTATCCGGGCTTATTGGTGGAAGGATTAAAAAAGAGACCAATCGCGGTCCTCAGATCTCTGATAAGCAGAGATGGATTTATGCTGTCATTGGTGGAGCTTTGTTTGGTTTTGGCGCAAGGCTTGCCAGAGGTTGCACAAGTGGCGTTGCTTTATCTGGTGGTGCTACTCTTGCTCTTGGAAGTTGGGTTACAATGCTTTGCATCTTTGCAGGAGCCTATGGCCTTGCTTACTTTGTAAGGAAACTTTGGATATAAGGAGGAGTTATGTTTGCACCTATAGCTGTTTTAAATGATTGGAGCAATGGTATAAACTATATTTTTGCTTTTATAATAGGAATAGGATTTGGATGGGTTCTTGAGAGTTCTGGCTTTGGAAATTCCAAGAAACTGGCATGGCAATTTTACTTTAGAGACCTCACAGTTTTTAAGGTAATGTTTACTGCCATAGTAACTGCAATGACAGGTCTTATTTTTATAGATGCCTTTGGATGGATCGATATGTCTTCAATACTTATAAATGAAACATACTTATGGTCTGGAGCTGCGGGTGGACTTATCATGGGTATTGGTTTCGCAATTGGAGGTTATTGCCCTGGCACAAGCTTTACTGGATTTGCAACTTTAAAGGTTGATTCTTACTTCTATATTTTTGGTGCATTGCTTGGAATGTTTGTTTATGGTGAGGTTGCTCCATTCATTGAGCCTTTTTATGGCGGAAAATACAGTGGTTATATGGGAACAGTGACTCTGCAAAAATTCTTTGGAGTATCAGCAGGTGTTGTGGGCTTTGTTATTATGATCATTGCACTTGCAGGATTTTTTGGTGCAGAGTGGATTGAGAAAAAAAATGGGAATATAGTTAAGAGTTAACATATTGTAAGAGAGGTGTTTATGAAGATTAAAATTACGGGTAAACTTCTGGCTGCATATACAGCAATGATTCTTGCTGTGATCATGTTATTTTTGCCAGGAAGTGATACAAGGAAGTTTTCCTTTAAGCCAGAGGATCTTGCTGCAGCAATAGCCTCTGGTGATGACGCTATTACCGCTTCAACTTTGTCAGAGTGGATTATTCAAGGGAAATCAGATCTCATGATCATAGATATAAGAAGTGAGGAGGACTTTTCAAAGGGAGCAATAAAGAATGCAGTAAATATTCCTCTCCAGAAACTTCTTAAAAAGGAGACACTTAACTCTGAGTTTAATGTTCCAAAGACTGTAGTTTTATATTCCAATGGAAACAGCCACGCACATCAGGCATGGCTTGTCCTCAAATCTGCAGGTGTTGATGCTCTTGTCTTGCAGGGAGGGTATAACGCATGGGTTGAAACAATTTTAAATCCCTCAAAGCCTGTTGCCATGGAGGATGATGAGGTGCTTAAATATAATGCAGCTTTATCTGTGGCGAAGTTTTTTGGTTCTGCAGGAGAGATCAAAGAAAGTTCTGCCTCTGAAAATAAATCAGCCCCTGTCAATAAGCCTGCAGCGCAGCCCAAAAAGAAGAAGTTAGCTGGTTGTGGGTGATTTTGGGAATTATTTTTTTATAAAATAATATTTATTTAAGGAGATTTTATATGGGTAAAAGAATTTTTTTAGCAGTTGTTTCAATGCTTTTTGTAGCAGGCAGTGCCTTTGCAACAAATGGGATGAGGATGATAGGATTTGGCCCTACTCAGGATTCCATGGGTGGTGCAAGCGTTGGTGTGAATCTTGATGCTGCATCAGTATTGACAAATCCTGCAGGAATTCAGGCTCTTGGTGGGAGAGTGGATTTCGGAGCATCCTATTTCAAGCCTTCTGTAAAGCTTGATGTTATGGGGAATGAGTTTACCTCAGATAAGGGTGCTTCCCCAGTCCCAGCATTGGGTCTTGTTATTCCATTAAATGCCACAACAAGCTTTGGCCTTGGAGCTTATGGTGTATCTGGCATGGGTGTTGATTACAATATGCAATCAATGTCCATGGGGCTTCTTAATACTTCTTATTCACTTATGAGGTTTGCCCCAGGTATATCTTACAAAGTTAATGACATGATATCTGTTGGTGCTACAATTAACATTATGTATGCAACAATGGAATATGCAATGATGAATTCAATGGCAGGTGGAGAGGTTGTAAATATGGGAGCCTCTTCTTTTGGATATGGAGCAACCATTGGCATAACAGTAAAGCCTATGGAAATGCTTACTATTGGGCTTGCCTATGAAACAACAAGCAAATTTCAGGATTTTAAATTCAACCAGTATACCTCAAATGCCAGTGGCAATGATTATGGAGTTTCAGAAAACAAACTCTCTTTTGATCAGCCTATGAGTGCCACTCTTGGTTTTGGTCTAAAACCTATATCTGGCCTTGTTTTAGCCTTTGATGTTCAGTGGATAAAATGGTCAGAGACTAATGGAAACGATCTCCCAGAATTTACTGGTGGAAATTTTGATATGCAATGGGATGACCAGATAGTTTATAAGTTTGGTCTTCAGTATCAGCTTTTGCCTTCCTTCGCACTTAGAGCAGGTGTAAACTATGGAAAGATGCCTTTAAGTGAAGATAATCAAAATGCCCTGATGGCAAATATGTTTTTCCCTGCAGTTGCTGAATGGCATTACACAGTGGGTGCGGGAATTTCTCTAACAGATAAGCTTAACATAGATCTTGGCTATATGTATTCACCAGAGGCAAAGGTGAAAAGCTATGGTGGTGAGTCAAAGATGAGCCAGTATGCACTGGATATGGGCATTGCTTATAAATTCTAAGATAATTAGATAAATTTAAGGGGCTGAAATTTCGGCCCCTTAATAAATTTTATGTTAACCAAGAGATAACCTGCTTTATGTCACCATGGATATTTTTTCTGTAGATAAATTTTTAAAATGTAACTATTATGATATAGTTTATTACAGAAAAAATAATTGCTATAAAATATTGCTTTATGGCAAATGACTCATTGAGGTAAGTAAATTAATGAAAAATTTAAAGAGAGAAGAATCAGAATACATGCCAGATATAAAGGGAGATCCAAGGGATTTTTATGAGCCTGTATACACAATAGGTGTTGCAGCAGCAAAGTTAGGTGTCTCTGTTCATACTTTACGCCTTTATGAAACAGAGGGGCTCATTATACCTTACAAAACTGACTCTGGCCGCAGGCTTTATTCTGACCTTGAGCTTGAGAAGGTTAAGTGTATAAAGAAGATGATTCAGGAAGAAGGACTTAATTTTGAGGGCATAAGAAGATTGCTTGCCTTTGTGCCATGTTTTAAGTTACGTAAATGCAATACCAGTCATGGAGCCAAATGCCCTGCTTATAACATAAAGACCAGACCTTGCTGGGCAACTGAAGAGAAGTGCGCAGACCCTTATCCTTCTTGTAGAGATTGTCCTGTTTATCGTAAAATTGTAAGCTGCGAAGATGTGCAAAATCTTGTTTATAGATCTTTTTGTCAGTCCTAACATTATCTATTATAATCTGTAGACTCTATTTTAATATTTTCAATTTTTAAAAGAATTTCTTTAAATGTATTCTCGCCTTGTGATTTTTTTGTTAACCAAAAAATGACTTGATCCCAGTGAACTCTTTAAATATTATTACAATGTTTTGGGCTTATTCTGGCTTTAAAGAGCTTCGCCTGGTTTTATAGCTTTATAAGGGGGCTTTTTTCATCAAAATGTCTTCTTTTTGCTAAGGCTAAGCTTTTGCCAGTAAATATTAAATAAATTTAGAGGTTATGTATGAAAAGATTAAGCTTGCTTCTTGTTCTTTTAATTGCAGCTCTATCTCTTTTTTCTTTTTCCTCTTGCGGTAAAAGCGGGGAAAAATCAGGAGGTGTCTTAGTTTTTGGCCGTTCTGGCGATGCTGCAGGACTTGATCCTGGTAGAGAAACAGACGGTGAGTCTTTGTATATCGCTGATAACGTTTTTGAAAACCTTGTGGAGTTTGTCCCAGGGACAACTGAGATTGCTCCATGCTTGGCAGAAAAATGGGACATTTCTGCAAACGGCCTTGAATTCATATTTTACTTAAGAAAGGGCGTTAAGTTTCATGATGGTACTGATTTTAATGCTGATGCCGTTGTATTTTCTCTTGCAAGGCAGTTCAAAAAAGATCATCCAGCATATAAATATGGTCCATGGAAATACTGGAGCGCTATGGGTATGGACGATATTATCAAGGATGTTGTGAAGATTGATGATTACAAGGTTAAGATAGTCTTGAAAAAAAAGGAAGCCCCTTTCCTTGCTAACCTTGCAATGCAGTTTGCTGGTATAGTTTCCCCTGCTGCTGTAGAGAAATATAAAGAAAATTTTGCAAATAATCCTGTTGGAACAGGTCCTTTTAAGTTTGTTCAGTGGATTAAGGATGACTCTATAATCCTTGAGAGAAACGATAACTATTGGAGAGAAAAGGCATACCTTGACAGGCTTATCCTTAAAGTTATTCCTGAGCCTACAGCAAGATATCTTGCTCTCAAAAAGGGAGAGGTTGATATAATCGACTTCCCTTCTCCTGAGGATATAGAAAATATTAAGGCTGATAAAAATCTTAAAGTTGTTGAGCAGCCAGGCCTTAACGTAGGATATCTGGCTATGAATCAATCCAAAAAGCCCTTTGACAATAAGCTTGTTCGTCAGGCTATAAGCCATGCTATAAACAAGGCTGATATAATAAAGGCTGTTTATGGTAATCTTGGAACTCCTGCTAAAAATCCAATTCCTCCAACAATGTGGTCTTACAATGATTCTATAAAGGATTATGAATACAATCCAAAGCTTGCAAAGGAACTCCTCAAAAAAGCAGGATATGAAAATGGATTTAAGACAACCCTCTGGGCAATGCCAGTTTCAAGGCCATACAATCCAAATGCAAAGAAGGTTGCAGAGATTATGCAGGCGCAGCTTAAAGAGGTTGGTATTACTGCTGACATAGTATCTTATGAGTGGGGAACATATCTTGATAAACTGGACAATCTCCAGCACGATATGTGTCTAATAGGCTGGACAGGTGATAATGGAGATCCAGATAATTTCCTTTATGTTCTACTTTCAATCCAGTCTACAAATAAGCCTGCTCAAAACTATGCCTTCTGGAAAAATGAAAAATTTGATTCTTTGATCAGACAGGCTAAGGAGACCTTTGACAGGAATAAGAGAACAGAGCTCTATAAGGAAGCTCAGGTAATTTTCCATGAAGAGGCTCCATGGGTTCCAATTGCTCACTCCATAGTTGTTGAGCCTATGAAGAAGAACGTTATGGATTTTAAACTTTCTCCTCTCGGAAAGAGAGAATTCAGACAGGTCTGGATTCAGAAGTAATTCATATAGAGAGGCTGCAGCTATTATAACTTGCAGCCTCTTTTGATTTTTTAGTAAAGTCTTATGGAGCTAAGTGATGTATAAGTTTATTTTGAAAAGAGTTGGAATGCTTTTCCCTACTCTCTTTGGTGTAATTACTCTGGTTTTTTTCATGCTTGCCTTATCCCCTGGTGAACCTGCAAGGGTTATACTTGGTGAGAGAGCAAACAAAGAGGCTGTGGAGAAACTAAATGCTGAGCTTGGTCTGGACAAGCCAATGCACGTTCAATATGTGATTTATCTTAAAAAAGTTGTGCAATTGGATTTTGGTAGGTCAATAAAAACTGGTCAGAGGGTTATTGATGAGATAAAGAGCCGTTTCCCTGCAACTATTGAGCTCGCTATTTTTTCAATGATTCTTGCTTCAGTTGCTGGAATTTTTATAGGTGTAATCTCTGCTACAAAAAGGTATTCACTCCTTGATTATGTCTCTATGTTTGGTGCTCTTTTTGGAGTATCAATGCCAGTTTTTTGGCTGGGGTTGGTTCTTATTATAATTTTTTCTGTTAATTTAAATCTACTGCCAACAGGTGGCAGAATGGATATAAGATATTATTTTGTTCCAATCACCAACTTTTACATACTTGATGGTCTTATTCACTTTTTTAAAAGTGGTGATCTCGGTGTTTTTTTGTCTGCTGTAACTCATATGATTTTACCTGCTGTTACACTGGGCACTATACCTCTGGCTATTATTGCAAGGATTACGCGAAGCTCCATGCTTGAGGTTTTAAAGCAGGATTATATTAAAACAGCAAGAGCTATAGGTACTCCTGAACACAAAGTAATTTTTAAATATGCTCTCAGGAATGCCCTTCTTCCTGTTATAACAGTAATTGGACTTCAGTTTGGTATGCTTTTAGCTGGGGCAATTCTTACAGAAACTATATTTGCATGGCCAGGAATTGGCAAATGGCTCTATCATGCAATTGAGTCAAGGGATTTCCCTGCAATTCAGGGGGGGATAATTGTAATATCAACATGTTTTGTATTGATTAATCTCTTTGTGGATCTTTTATATTCCGTGATTAATCCTAAAATCAGGACAGAATAATTTCTAAGGGTTTAGCAAAATGAGTTTTTTAAAGCTTTTTAAATCAGAGAATGTAGCAAATAACTCTGAGTCAATATGGTATGAAAACTGGCAACTGCTCAAAAAAAACAAGTCTGCCATGTTTGGTTTATATATTATAATATTTTTTGTTCTTATCGCAATTTTTGCACCAGTAGTTGCACCATTTGATCCTTATGCTCAAAATATTGATATACGCAAGCTTCCTTTTTTCTCATGGCCCTATATCCTGGGGACAGATGATTTTGGACGTGACATTCTTTCCAGAATTATTTATGGTGCACGAATTTCCCTTGTAATAGGATTTATATCTGTGTCTATCTCTCTAATCTTTGGTAGTTTTATAGGGCTTATATCAGGGTTTTATGGTGGCTGGATAGATAAAATATCCATGAGGATTATTGATATAATGCTGGCTTTCCCTTACATTCTCTTAACAATTGTAATTGTGGCACTTTTAGGTCCAACACTTCTTAATGCTATGATTGCCATAGGTATCGCACGGCTACCACAGTATGCACGCATCATGCGCGCCTCTGTTTTGGCAGAAAAGGCTGCAGAATATGTTGAGGCAGAAAAATCACTGGGAGTTGGGAACGTGGAACTGATGTTTAGGTCAATCCTTCCCAATTGTCTTGCTCCAATAATTGTTCAGGCAACCCTTGGCGTGGGTAGTGCAATTATTGAATCTGCTGCCCTTTCTTTTCTTGGTCTTGGAGCTCAGCCTCCGACTCCAGAGTGGGGTCTTATGATTGCCTCTGCCCGTGAATTTGTCTCCTCCGCTTGGTGGATTGTAACATTTCCCGGTATTGCAATACTCTTTGTTGTCCTTGGATTTAATTTACTTGGGGATGGAATCAGGGATGTGCTTGATCCACGGCTTAAGGATTAGGAGGGTTTATCTGTATGGAAAATAACAAGTTTCTTGATATAAAGGGTCTCAATGTTTCCTTTTACACTCAAAAGGGAGTAGTAAGAGCTGTTCGTGATTTAGATCTCTGGATAAATAAGGGTGAGACTCTTGCTTTAGTTGGGGAATCTGGATGTGGCAAATCAGTCACTGCTTCAAGTATAATAAGACTTATCCCATCTCCTCCAGGAAAGATAGAGTCTGGGGAGATTTTTCTTGATGGTCAGGATATTTTAAAGCTATCAGAGGAGGAGATGCAGAAAATCCGTGGCGATAAGATATCAATGATCTTTCAGGATCCAATGACTTCTCTAAACCCTGTTTTTAAGATTGGGGATCAGATTGCAGAAATTTTTATAACTCATTATGGGTTAAAGAAGAAAGAGGCTCTGGAGCGAGCAGTTGAGATGCTTGATATGGTGAAAATTCCATCTCCAGAAAAGAGAGTTAAAAGTTATCCTCATCAGTTATCTGGTGGCATGAGACAGAGAGTTATGATTGCAATGGCTCTTGCTTCTCCTCATCCTGGGATTATGATTGCAGATGAACCAACAACAGCTCTGGATGTTACCATTCAGGCCCAGATCCTTGATCTCATGAAGGAGTTGCAAGAGAAGATTCAGATGTCCCTTTTGCTTATCACTCACGATATGGGAGTTGTGGCAGAGATGGCCTCAAGGGTAGCTGTTATGTATGCAGGTAGAAAGGTTGAATCTGCCGATGTTTATTCAATATTTGAAAAACCCTTTCATCCATATACTGTGGGCCTTTTAAACTCTATGCCATCAAACGAAAAATATAAGCACAATGCAAGGCTTGAGGCTATTGAAGGCAATGTCCCAAATTTGCTTGAGATAGGTGATGGCTGCCCCTTTGAAAATAGATGTAAATATGCAAAGGATATATGCAGAAATAAATTTCCTGAGATAAAAGATATGGGTAATAACCATCATGTATGGTGTCATTTCGCTGGTGAATTAAATTTTTGAAGTTTAGCTGAAGGTTATGTAATGGAAAAGATACTGGAAGTAAAGAATCTGAAGAAATATTTTGAAATAAAGAAAGAAGGACTTAAAGCAACAGAGAGCCATATCCTCAAGGCTGTTGATGGGGTTTCCTTCGATGTATATAAAGGCGAGACTCTCGGCATTGTTGGTGAATCAGGCTGTGGCAAATCAACTCTTGGTAAGACTATTTTGAACTTGCACCAAAAGACAGAAGGGGAGATTTTATTTCATGGTGTTGATATAGGCAATTTGTCTCCTGCTCAGATGAAGCCCTATAGAAAAAGAATGCAGATGATATTTCAGGACCCTTACTCTTCTTTGAATCCTCGGAAAAAAATATCATATCTTCTGCGTCAGCCCATGAGAGTCCATAATCTTGACAAAGAAATTGATGTAGAGGCAAGAATTGATCAACTGCTTACAATTGTCGGACTTGATGTAAAATACAAAAATCGCTATCCCCATCAGTTTTCTGGAGGCCAGAGGCAGAGAATAGGTATTGCCAGAGCTTTATCTCTTAATCCAGAATTTGTCGTATGTGACGAGGCTGTTTCTGCTTTAGATGTCTCTGTTCAGGCACAGATTTTGAATCTGCTTATGGATCTACAAAAGGAGTTTGGACTTACCTATATTTTTATTGCCCATGATCTTGCAGTGGTTGAGCTTATATCAGATAGAATTATTGTTATGTATCTTGGCAGGATAGTTGAAGAAGCACCAAAGGTGAGTTTGATTGCCAACAGACTGCATCCATACACAAAGGCGCTTTTTGAGGCTTTTCCAGAAATGAATCCTCGGAACAGGCGAGTGAAAAAAATTATAGTGGGAGATGTACCTTCTCCAATAGATCCACCTTCTGGATGTCATTTTCATCCCCGGTGTCCCTTTGCAAAAGATATATGTAAAAGTCATTATCCAGATCTAAAGGAAGTTTCGCCAGGACATAAAGTAGCTTGCTGGTTGTATGAATAATTTTTTGTTTTTTGGTTGAAATATAAAAATTTATATTCCATAATAATCCCAAAAAATAAACGGGGGGATTTTTATGGAAAAACCATGGTTAAAATGGTATGATCCTGGCGTGCCTGCTTCAATTAATTATCCTGAAAAGCCACTTAAGGATATGTTTAATCAAAACGCTGCAGCCAATCCAGATAGGCCCTATCTTATTTTTGGGGATAGCACTATAACCTATGGGGAGGCTAATCGCTTTGCACGAAAGCTGGCAAATAGCTTTTTATCTTTAGGGATAAAAAAAGGAGATAGAGTGGCTATTATGTCTCCTAATTATCCTGAATATGTAATTGCTCTTGAGGCCTGTTATAAGATTGGTGCAGTTGCAGTTCCTACTAATCCTATGGCCACAGTTAGAGAATTGATTCATCAGTTTAAGGATAGTGGAGCTATATGTGTTGTTGCCTGGGCGGGTGTTGCAGATAAGGCTGTGCAAATCTTACAGGAGCAATCTGCATTTTTATCTCATGTAATTGTTTTCCGCGCAGAGAAAGATAAATTTCAATTTTCAGATAGAGTAATAAAATATGAGGATTTATTAGAAGGCTCAAAGGAGAATGAGCCAGATATTAAGGTTTCACATAAAGATCTAGCAATGCTTCAGTACACAGGTGGGACAACTGGTGTATCAAAAGGGTGCATGCTCAGCAATTTTAATATACTTTCTCAGGCTTATCAGGATCACTATTGGTTTAGAAATAGCTATGCAGATCTTCCATATCTTAAAACTCTATGTTGTATGCCTCTGTATCATATCTATGGATTTAATACTAATATAAATATAAATAAAGTGGCAGGTGGTTGCGCTATACTTGTCACTGTGCCTACTATAGATCATATATTAGATGCAATAGATATGCATGAGCCAAATTTTTATGCTGCAGTCCCTGCGATGATTTTTGGACTTAAAGAACATCCACGGACTACTTCTTCTAAGATTCGCTCAATCAAAGGGATGATATGTGGCTCCTCTCCTCTGGCTGTTGAGGTTATGAAAAGATTTGAAGAGCTATCAGGTGCAACTATTACTGAAGGATATGGTCTATCTGAGACTTCTAATGTCTTAACATGCACTCCCTTTGGCAAAAGAAAACCGGGAAGTGTTGGACTCCCATGGCCTGATATTGATATAAAAATTGTTGATATAGCTACAGGCAAAAGTGAAATGCCAGTAGGTGAGCCTGGCGAGCTAATTGCAAGAGGCCCAAATATTATGTCAGGATACTGGAATAATGAAGCTGAGACTGCCAACGCAATAAGAGATGGTTGGTTATATACAGGGGATATCGCTTACATGGATGAGGATGGATTCTTTTTTATAGTAGATAGAAAGAAGGATATGATTCTTTCAAGTGGATTTAATGTCTATCCAAGAGAGATAGACGAAGTTATATATGAGCTACCGCAGGTTTTTAAAACATGTGCTATTGGAGTTCCTGATGAAAAGAGAGGGGAGTCTGTAAAATCGTTTATTGTGCTAAATCCAGGTGCCTCACTTACAGAGGAAGAAGTTCTTAGGCACTGCAGAGAAAGGCTTTCTGCATACAAAGTGCCAAAATACATAGAGTTTATCGATGAATTGCCACTTACACCTGTGGGCAAGCCTATGCGCAATGAGTTAAGAAAAAGAGAGCTGGAAAAGTTTAAGAAATAAAGTTTTCGCTAAAAGGGAAGGATCTCGCCGTACCCTATTTGAGATCCTTCCCCTTCGGCAGGCTCAGGGCAAGGCTTTCGCAAAGGATGACAGCTTGTAATGACAGAGGGATTCTTCCCATAAAAAGAGCATAAAAAATTCTGGACAAAAGCTCTAAGCTGAGAGATATTACTAACAGAATTATTAAAAATAAAATCAAAGCAGGAAAAGATAAATGAAAAAGCTGCCCATAGGCATACAGAGCTTTGTAGAGATACGAACCGAGAATTATTACTATGCAGATAAGACTCCATTTGTGAAAAAGCTATCCGATT
>Ga0208695_1000270_pt1 | contig 63535 bp, 49 predicted proteins | sample AD_UKC111_MetaG_FD_184449 | JGI IMG/M metagenome (GOLD analysis project Ga0208695, IMG submission 184449) | Active sludge microbial communities of municipal wastewater-treating anaerobic digesters from Hong Kong - AD_UKC111_MetaG (SPAdes)... | ecosystem: Engineered > Bioreactor > Anaerobic >... | reverse complement strand
GCTTGGCGATTCAACCGCCGCTCCAATTTAGCGGCCATGCTGCCTCGACTGATCCACGCCGCCGTAGCAACCAAACCTTGGCCTCAACGCAAAATAAGACTCTCTGAGCCTCCTTGCTAATCAGGATTCGACTTTCCCCGATAGACGGTTTCAGCCCTTTGGTGGCGGACGTTCCGTTTGAAAAAGTGACTGACCGGCAATCACGAATCAATGCGGGTTTCGCAGCCGTCGGCCTTGCCGGATCGCGTAAAATTTAGGCAATGACTACAGAAGAACAAACTCAGCCGACCGCAGTGCCGGCCGCATCCCGCGCAGACGCGACCGTCAGCGCAGGCGAATCCACCACCGATAGCACCAGCGCGGCAGCCCTTCCGCCTGCCGCGGAACCGGCCGCCAAGGTCGAGACCACCTCGATGCCACGCGCCGACACAACTTTCGCCAGCCTCAACCTCGCCGAGCCGATCCTGCGCGCGGTGACCGAGGCCGGTTATGTGAAACCGACGCCCATCCAGGCGCAGGCGATCCCGATCGTCATGTCGGGCCTCGACGTGATGGGCGGCGCCCAGACTGGCACCGGCAAGACGGCCGCGTTCACGTTGCCGATCCTGAACCGCATGCTCAATCACGCCAACAGCTCGCCCTCGCCCGCCCGCCATCCCGTGCGCGCGCTGATGTTGGCGCCCACGCGCGAACTGGCGATTCAGATCGAGGAATCGGTCGAGACCTACGCCAAACATACCGGGCTGCGTTCCACCGTCGTCTTCGGTGGCGTCGACATCAAGGAACAGAAGGCGGCAGTGCGCGCCGGCGTCGAGATCCTCGTCGCCACGCCGGGCCGCCTGCTGGACCACATCGAGCAGAAGAACCTCGCGCTCAATCAGGTTGAAGTGCTGGTGCTCGACGAAGCCGACCGCATGCTCGACATGGGCTTCATCCCCGACATCGTGCGCATCATCGGCATGCTGCCCGAGAAGCGGCAGAGCCTGCTCTTCTCCGCGACGTTCTCCGACGAAATCAAGAAGCTTGCCGACCGCATGCTGAAGTCGCCGACGCTGATCGAAGTCGCGCGTCGCAACGAATCCGCCGCCAACGTCGCGCAGCAGATGTTCCGCGTGCATGGCGACGACAAGCGCCGCCTGCTCGGCCATCTGGTGAACTCGCAGAACCTCACGCAGGTGCTCGTCTTCTCGCGCTCCAAGCTGCAGACCGCGCGCCTCGCACGCGAGCTGGCGCGCGACGGCTTTGCCACCGACGCCATTCACGGCGACAAGTCGCAGGAAGAGCGCATCAGGGCGCTCGACGGCTTCAAGAACGGCACCACCCGCATCCTGGTCGCCACCGACGTCGCTGCACGCGGCCTCGATATCGACCAATTGCCCACCGTGGTGAACTACGAGCTGCCGTTTGTGGCCGAGGACTACGTGCACCGCATTGGCCGCACCGGTCGCGCGGGCGCATCGGGCACCGCGATTTCGTTCGTTTCGCCCGACGACGGCAAGCTGCTCGCTGAAATCGAAAAGCTCATCAAGCGCAAGCTCGACGAGCAGCCGATGCCTGATCTGTCCCGCTACGGCGACCGCTACGGCCCGCGCCGCGAGCCTCGTGAAGGCGGTGGCGAAGTGCGCCGCTCGATGACCGAACCGCGCCCGAACAGCGACCGCGGCCCGCGCGACAAATCGCACTACGACTTGAACCCTGATCAACCAGTCAGCGTGTCCAACGCGCGCGGCGCACGTGGTGGCCGCAACAACGCGCTCGGACGCCAGGCAACCCGCGAAATCTGCGTGCTGCTCAAGGCACCGGTGCGGCATGCGCCAGTCGCCGCAGTCGTCCCGGTGGTGGAAGCCGTCGCAGAAACGCCGCAAGTCGCTGAAGCCGTCGCGAGCTAGACAACTCGCCAGCGGTCGGAGCGGCCATGGTCGCGAATGGCCTTTGCGACGCCGGCACGCGCGACCAGGCAATCGCGGCCACGGCCGCTCGTACAGCCGCAGGCGAACAGCGCCAACGCAATCCCGCGCACCAGCTTTGGCTGCAACCGATCTACCGTTGCATCGATGCCCAAGTCTCCGCGTCCGCCCAGATCGTGCAGGGCTGGCTCGCCGCCAACGGCAGCGCCGCACCAGTGATCGAGCTTGATTGCCCTGGCTGTACTGCCGTCGTGGCCGGTAGCAAACACCGCCCAAGGGCACGCAAGAAGCACAGTAGAAATTCAGGATTAGCCATCATCTGCGCGCCGCACAACGCCGCTGCGGTTACGCTTGCGTCTTCACGCAACACACGGACCCGCGATGAAAGCGAAACATCTCACCGTCGACCACCTCTGGCAGTGCGAGCGCATCGGCACGCCGAGCATCTCGCCGGATGGCAAATGGGTGGTCGTTGACCAGACGACCTACTCGATGGAAACGAACGAGAGTGCCACCCAGCTCTGGCTTTACTCCACCGACGGCAAGACGCGAAAGCAGCTCACCAGCGCCGGCAAGAAGAACACCGCGCCGCAATGGTCGCCCGACGGCAAGCTGATCGCTTTCTGCGCCAAACGCGGCGAAGGCAAGACCGCTGATGAAGAACCGCAGCTTTACGTCATCGCGCCGGACGGCGGCGAAGCACGCCGTGTGACCTCGCTCTCCACCGGCGTAGGCAGCATCAAGTGGTTCCCCGACAGCAAGCGCGTCGCCGCGATCAGCTGGGTGTGGCCGGAACTCAAGACCGATGCGCAGCAGGCCAAGCGCAAGAAAGAGCAGAAAGAATCCAAGGTGCAGGCCAAGGTCATTGAGACCGACAACTATCGCTACTGGGACAGTTGGGTCTGCGACGGCACCCGCCCGCATCTGTTCGAGATCAATGTCAACAGCGGCGCAGCGAAGGACCTGTTCGCCGGCAAGCAGTGGACGCTCGGCCTCGGCGATCCTGGCCCGGCCGAATACGCAATCTCCCCGGACGGCAAGGAAATTGTCTGGTCACAGCCCGATGATCCGACGCGCCTGATCTCGCGCAACACGCTGATCCAACTGAACCTCAAGTCGCGCAAGAGCAGAGTGACCGACCTCGGCGATATGTGGCTCGTCGCACCCGCCTACTCGCACGATGGCACCCGCCTCGCCGTGCTCGCCACGCCTACTTCCGCGCCCAGCCAACACACCCGGCTGATGCTGGTGGACCTCAAATCCGGCAAGGCCGAACGTCTCGCCGCCAAGTGGCCGCGCTCGGTGGGCACCTACGGCAGTGCCAACCCGGCATGGCGTGCCGACGATCAGGCGATCCTGTTCTGCGCCGAGGATGCCGGCGTGCAGCACTTGTGGTCTCTGCCGCTGACGGCCGAGGCACCCACCGCCATCGCGCACGGCGGCCACGTAATGGCGTTCGCACAGTCAGCAGACGGCGCAACGACGGTATTCACCAAAGCATCGATTGATCACCCGGCGCGGCTCTACACGCTTGGCACAGATGAGGCCAAACACCATCGCCTTGACCGCAGCAATGCCTTCCTCGATAAAGTCCCGCTCGGCAAATGGCAAAGCCGCACCTTCAAGGGCTGGAACGACGAGCCGGTGCAGGCCTTCGTCTGCTACCCGCCAAACTACGACAAGAAGAAAAAGTACCCGCTGCTGCACAGCATCCACGGCGGCCCGCACGCAGCGCACATGGACACCTGGCACTACCGCTGGAATGTGCATGCGTTCGCCGCGCAGGGCTACGTTGTCGCGGCGGTGAACTATCACGGCTCGTCCGGCTTTGACGAGCGCTTCCTCGGCATCATCGACGGCGACTTGGGCCATCGCGAGCTGGCCGACACCGAGGCGGTGACCGATGCGCTGATCAGGGAAGGCGTTGTCGATAAGAAGCGCCTCTACGCTGCGGGTGGCAGCTACGGCGGCTACATGGTCGCGTGGATGAACGGCCACACCGATCGCTACAAGGCCTATGTGTGCCACGCCGGCGTCTACAACTGGGTCAGCCAGTTCGGCGACGATGGCTACCTGTGGCTCAACGAGGAGCTGGGCTGCTGGCCGTGGGAAGACCTCGATAAATACCAGTCGCAATCGCCGCATACGTTCTCGAAAAACTTCAAGACACCGACACTCGTCATCCACGGCGAGCTCGACTACCGGGTGCCCTATTACGAAGGCCTCGAGTACTACAACACGCTGCGCGCCAAAGGCATTTCCTCGCGCCTGGTTGTCTATCCCGATGAAAACCACTGGATTCTCAAGCCGCAGAACTCGCGGCTTTGGTATCGGGAGTTTTTTGACTGGCTGAAACGGTTCTAAAGGCCGCGGAGAGCACTGGTCCCACCCCCCTCGCACCGCAGCGCGGGAGATAGTTGATGTGAGTGCGGTTAGTGGACGAAACCAAATTGACCAAGTCCGTTGACTAAGTCACAATTGAGCCCTCAATTCGGAACCATGCCATCATGCTCGTCAACGTCCACGACGCCAAAACTCAGTTCTCAAAGCTGCTGGAGCAAGCTCATGCCGGGCAGGAAATCATTCTTGCGAAGGCTGGCAAGCCTTACGCGCGCATGATGCCGCTGGCGCCCGAGATGGCAAAGCGCCAGCGTGGTCGCGTCAAGGGCATCGACGATTCCGCGTTCTTTGACCCGCTGCCCGAAAACGAACTCGCTGCGTGGGAAGGACGCTAGCGGTGCGTCTGCTGCTCGACACGCATGCGCTGCTGTGGTGGTGGAAAGACGATCCGCGCCTTTCCAAGCGCGCGGTAGCAGCCATCGCCGACGAAGCCAACACGGTCATGGTCAGCGCGGCAAGCGCCTGGGAAATCGCCACCAAACACCGCATCGGCAAACTGCCCGGCGTCGAGACAGCTCTACGCGACTTCAACGAACTCATCACTGCCGATGGCTTCAGTCATCTGGCGATCGCACACAGTCACGCGAACAAGGCGGGGACATTCGATGTGGAGCACCGCGATCCGTTTGACCGGATGCTGGCAGCTCAAGCAATCATTGAAGGTGCGGCGCTTGTCACTGAAGACCCAGCGATGAAACTGTTTTCGGTAAAGTGCTTCTGGTAATTTGTGTCATCGCGTGGCCAGCAGGTTGCGTACCCATGTGCTGATTAGGAGGATAAAGAGCGTGAAATCTGCATCGAACGCATGCGACCCGCTAGCACCACGTCGAATCAGGCAAAAAAAAATACGTAGGCTTATTGTTGCCCGTCCTTATGTTGCTCACGCCTGCTCTTTGGGCCGCTGCCGGCGACGTTATCACGGCATTCGGGCAGGGCGGACGTGTGTTCTCGTTGGCCACTAACGGGACATGGGTTGGATCCGTCGTACCTTCGGATCGGGGACGTTTCTTCCTCGTCGGCACGTGCGGCGGACATGATCCAGTCACAATTTGTGTAAGCAAGCATCTCCTTAACGGCAGCCTCGACACCAGTTTTGGTCCTTACCAAGCGGGTGTCTCGCCCTTTTACACGCCACAGCGAATTGCCTACGTGACGAGCGCCCAGCGCGATATTCAGGGTCGATTGCTCATGCTCGGCGAGTGCACCGTATCGCTCACGGAGACGGCGTTTTGTCTCATGCGAGTGAACGATAACGGCGAGGTTGATACGTCGTTTGGCAATGACGGCACCCAAACGGTTCGCATTTCCGCTGCGAGTACGCGGGAAGCAGCAGCAAGATTATCCATTCTCGAATCTGGCCGTATCGTAGCAACTGGGCTTTGCTATTTTGCGACTGAAGTCAGATCGTGTCAGGTGATGCTCGAATCTAACGGTACACCGGCAGAATCTGTCTGGACGTCCGGGCGCGTGATCGGCCCTGTGCTCGGGCTGCTCAATCCTGACAAAACAGCCAACGGAGATATCGGCGAATCAATGGCGGTAGCTTACAGCGACGGCAGCTTTCTCATTGCTGATGGGTGCGGAGCTATATCTAGCTTTTCGATCTGTGTGCGCAAGTTCCGTAATGATGGAACGCCCGAAACATCACTAGGCGCAAACGGAGCCGTCAACATTTCATTGGCTGAGACCTCGATTTCGCCTTGGGCCATGGCAATCGATGCGTCGGAACGCACCTACTTCCTAGGAAAGTGCACAGGGCAGTCGTCCGCAATCTGCCTTGTTCGAATGAATGCGAGTGGCGCACTCGACACATCGTTCGGCCAGGTTGGCGTCGCTCGGTTTACGAACGGCGCGCTCATCCTGCCCGGACCGCTGACGATTACACGAGACGGAAAACTCTTGTTTGCCGGCAGTTGTGACATCGCCACATTACAGGATGTGTGCGTAGTTCGCCTCCACGATGACGGCTCTACAGACAAGTCATTCGGTACAGCGGGTGTTGCTCGTTTCAACATGCCAGGGATGGCAGCCGTGATGTTTGGGTTTATCTCGGAGCAATTTGACGGCGCGCTCGTCGTGGCAGGCACCTGCTACTCGACAACGAGCCCCTCGTTGGCGAGTATGTGCGCGGTAAAACTTGATGCAGGGCTGAAAGCGGCTGCAACTTGCTCCCTGGACCTGGACGGTGACGATACCCAATCCGCGATGTCTGACGGTTTGATTGTGTTGCGCGCACTTCTCGGACTGAAAGGACAGGCGGTAACTGCAGGAGTAGCATCGTCAGCTGGACTACGGACCGACTGGGCATCGATACGCGCGTTCCTCAAACGTCAATGCGGCGCGAATCTTTAGTCCTCGCATACAAAATTTCGCTTTGATCACCACAGCGATAGTTGTTGTGAGGATGGCCCGGCGGAGCTGTGGACACTGGCGCAGTGGGCGGACGGCTTGGTTGCGTTGAGATGTTTTGGGCATTGTGAAGCCCATCGTTTATGGCGCGTCATTCGGTGGGATGGTGGCGATGGCATACGCGACGCGACATCCTGCGCATGCAGGCAAGCTGGTGCTGGTGAGCACGTCGGCGCAGGCGACGTCGCACACTGACGCGAAGATTGCGATGTTCACGCGCCGGGGTGGCGCGGCGGCGGGGGAGCTGGCGCGACGACGCTTTGTCGAAGGTGACACCAGCCTGGGGCTGTTGAAAGCCTGGATCGATGTGGCTTTTCCGCTCTACACGCAGACTGCGGCCGATCCGAATCTGTGGCAACGCATGGTGGCGAAGCAGCCGGTGCGCGAACGCTTCTTTGGCCCCGGCGGTGAAGGGCGCACGCTGGACATACTGCATGAGCTGTCGCGCATCCAGTGCCCCACGCTGGTGATAGGCGGCACGCTTGACCCGATGCTGCCGGTTGAGTGCCAGCGCGACATCGCTGCCGCGATTCCGGCGCATCTGGTTCGCTACGAAGAGTTCGCGAACTGCGGTCACGGTGTCGTTGCCGATGCGCCGGATGGCGCAATGGCGCTGCTGCGCGAATTCATCGCTGGCTAGCAGATTGTCGGGCGCTACCAACTTGTCGCTGGCCGGCACCATGCGACAAATGGGTGCCGCTCGACCGTCGCCGCAAGTAGTACAACAATGCGGCGCACAGGCCGTCTGCTTTGAGGCGACGGCAGACGTAACGCACCGGCAAGAGCGATAGCGCGCCTGCATGCGATGCAGCTTCGGCAATCGGGCCGGCGGTACAAGACAAACCAGGCGCACCGGGGGCTTTTCTGTGATCTTCAAGCTCATTGCTGCAACCGTGTCGCGTTGTAGCGGGCTGCAGCCCTTGCTGCGTATCCAACTGGCAGCGCGCATGCTGACCGTTCTGGGCGTTGCTGCCTGTGCGACGTTAATTGCCGCGCCAGCCTCCGCGATCAGCTTCACCGCCACATCAAGCATGGCTTCCTCGCGCACTGAGGCTAGCAGCACGCTGCTGGGCAACGGCAAGGTGCTGGTGGCCGGTGGCCTGAACGGGCTCATTGTCAGCAGCGCCGAGCTCTACGACCCGCTGAGCAATGGCTGGTCCAGCGCAGGCAATCTGACGACTGCGCGCTACCAGCACACGGCGACGATGCTGACATCCGGCAAGGTGCTGGTGGCGGGAGGTGTCGGCAGCGCCGGCGTGGTGATGACCGCCGAACTCTATGATCCGGCGAGCAACACGTGGTCGGACGCGGGTTCGAACGTCATCGGGCGGCGTGCCCACACGGCGACATTGCTGCCCTCAGGAAAGGTGCTGGTGGTAGGGGGGCTTGACCCCACCGCGATGAACAGCGCGGAGGTTTATGACCCGGTAGCCAACACATGGAACGCGGTGGCCGGTCTGGGGACCGCGCGACAGACCCACACAGCAACGTTGCTTGCGACCGGCAACGTACTGATCACCGGCGGCTCCGATTCCGGCGGCTTCCCGATTGCGTCGGTGGAGATCTACAACCCGGTCAGCAACGCCTGGTCCAACGCGACCAGTCTTGGCACCGGAAGACGCCATCACACGGCCACACGCCTGCCCTCGGGCAAAGTGCTGGTGGCGGCAGGCATCGGCGCCAACTATCTGAACACGGCGGAAGTCTATGACCCGGTCGCCAATTCGTGGGCACCAGCGGCCAACACGCTCACCAACGCATTCTCGCGGCATTCGGCGACGCTGATGGCATCCGGCAAGGTGCTGGTCACTGGCGGCATTGGCGCGGGTGGGAGCATCTTCAACGCCGCCGAACTGTACGACCCTGCGACCAATCAATGGAGCAGCGCCGGCACGCTGACTGCGGCGCGGTATCTGCACTCGGCAACCCTGTTGCCCACGGGTGAGGTCATGCTGATCGGCGGCACCACCACCGGCTTCACCTATCTGGCCAGCGGCGAGTTGATTGATGCGTCGGCCCCGGCGTGGAGCAACGGTACACCGGCTGGGCAGGGGCGCTATCAGCATTCGGCCACCGTGATGCTCAGCGGCAATGTGATGCTCGCCGGCGGACTTGATGCAACCCCCAACTTCCTGACCAGCGTCGAACTCTACGATCCGACTGCGAACAGCTGGGCGCCGACCGGGAGCCTGGCGACGGCGCGGCGCGATCACACGTCAACGCTGCTGCGCAACGGCAAGATACTGGCGGTGGGCGGTTGCTCGACCGGCAACACCTATCCGACCAACGCCGAGCTCTACGACCCGGTCACAGGCAACTGGGGTGCAGCGGGCAACCTCACCGACGGTCGCTCGCAACACACGGCGACGCTGCTGCCGTCAGGCAAGGTGCTGGTCATCGGCGGTACTGGCGGCTCCGTTTCAGTGGCTTACGATACGGTCGCCGTTTATGACCCGGCAACCAACACCTGGACCCCACAGCCGCCGCTCTCGGACACCCTCTTCCTGCACACCTCCACGGTGCTGCCCGACGGTCGGCTGCTGATCGCCGGGGGCACCAACTATGTGCTGGGTGGCGCTTTTACCAAGGCCCGCCTGTACGACATGAACCTTGGCTACGGCGTGGGCCGGCGGCCGACGGTTAGTGCAATCGCAAGGCCCTTTGCCGTGGGTGTCACGGCGCAGCTGACCGGCACACTGTTCGGCGGCGATTCGGAGGGGTCCGCCGGTACCGCGCGCGCCAGTGCCACCGACTACCCGCTGCTGCAACTGCGGCGCATCGACAATGAGCAGCAGGCATGGGTGCGCGCCAGCGCTGGCAATACGCGGTCGCCCACCAGTTTCGCCAGCGCCAGGGTGGTGGGCATCCTGAGCGGGCCGGTCACCGCGACGGTTTACGTCAACGGCGTCCCCGGCATCGCCAGCGCAGAAAACCTGCTGGGCTACAACGAAGTCTCGCTCGACATTGACCGCAACGGCAGTGGCAGCACCGTCAGCGCCGGCACCGACGGGCTGCTGGTGCTGCGCTATCTGCTGGGCCTGACCGGCAGCGCACTCACCAGTGGCGCGATTGGCGCTACACCTGCACGAGGCGATGCAGTGGCGATCAAAAGATACCTCGATGGCCTGGTCGCCAACACCGCCCTCGACATCGACGGCAACGGGGTGGTTGGCGCGGCGACCGACGGCCTGCTGGTGCTTCGCTACCTGCTTGGCTTCCGCGGTGCGGCGCTGGTCGCCAACGCCGTCGCCGTGTCGCCTGCGCCAACGCGCGGGACGGCGGACATTGAGCGCCTGCTGGCAGACCTCACGCAGTAAGGATCGCCGGCGCTGGACCTCGGCCAAAGCCGGATCAGCTTTTTTCTGGAAGCCGCATCAGATATGGGCTGAATGCGGTTTTTCGACACTTGTCGACTTCTAACTAAATGGCTTCGTAGCCCTCACTGGATGGTTGTTCGCTCCAAAAGATGCTGGCGCGATTTGAGGCATCCGGCGCCGTCCGGCTCATCCCGTCATTTCGGCCGAGCAGATTGAACGGGCACGCCCGGCACAGGAGGAAGCCTCACGTCGGTCGCGTCCGGCGGCGACAGATCGCAACGGGCACTGCGGCGGCCAATTTCGCGGGCCGCCGGCGCCGTTCGGCGAGGCTGGATCCCGGCAGCAACTGAGTGCAGCAACGCTTGCGGATCACTGCGTTTGCTTGCTCAAAATGCCCGTCACCCAAGCTATCACCTGCCCACTTTCCTCGGGGATAGTTCCACCATGTATCTGAATTTGCGCGCCCTTTTTGCAGGGCTGGGGATGGGTTTGATTGCGGCGGTTGCCTCCGCAGCCAACCTCTGGAGCGACGCGGATCCGTCGCGCATGGCCGCCACTGGCACACGATTTATCGTGCCGGAAGTGCGCCGCACGATGGCGCTCAACTACGCCGGCATGACCGAACTGCTGCAGTCGGCACCGCTGGAGCGCGATGTCGCAGCGCCGGACAGCACGTTCGAGCTGGAGCTGCCGCTGCCCGAAGGCGGCTATGGTCGCTTCCGCGTGGTTGAGTCTCCCATCATGGAGCCCGGCCTCGCCAAGCGCTACCCGATGCTCAAGACTTACCTGGGCCAGGGCATTGACAACCCGACTGCGACCGTTCGCTTCGATCTGACCGTCCGCGGCTTCCGTGCACAGGTGATTGCCAACACGCACACCACCTACATCGAGCCGTATCAAACCGGCGACGTCGGCACCTACGTGGTGTTCAACAAGAGCGACTATCGCAAGCAGGGCGCCGCCTTCACCTGCGGTGTTACCGGCGAGGAAATCAAGAGTGTTCCCAACTTGCTGCGCAAGAACAACGTGGTGAACATCTCGTCGGGCGGCAGCCTGCGCACCTATCGTCTGGCGCTCGCGGCGACCGGCGAGTACACCGCCGTGCTCGGTGGCACGGTGCTCGACGGCCTGAGCGGCCAGATCACCACCATGAATCGTGTCAACGGCATCTACGAGCGCGAGCTCGCCGTACGAATGGTTCTGGTCGCCAACAATGACCTGCTGGTCTACACCAATGGCACCACTGACCCGTATACCAATGGCGACGGCAACAGCATGCTCGGTGAAAACCAGAGCAACCTCAACACCGTCATTGGCAACGCCAACTACGACATCGGCCACGTCTTCAGCACCGGCGGCGGCGGTGTGGCGGGGCTCGGCGTGGTATGTAGCTCGGGAAGCAAGGGACGCGGCGTGACCGGGTCAGTCAATCCGATTGCCGACGCCTACGACGTCGACTATGTCGCGCACGAAATGGGCCATCAGTTCGCCGGCAACCATACTTTCAATGGCGGCGGCGGTGCCTGTAACGGTACCCGTAGCGCCAACAGCGCCTATGAGCCGGGCAGCGGCGTCACCATCCAGGCCTATGCTGGCATCTGCGGCACCGACAACACGCAGCCCAACAGCGAAGACTACTTCCATCGCCGCAGCCTCAATGAGATGCTGGCCTTCACCGCCAACGCCGGCACTGGCGCAAGCTGCGGCACTCTGAGCAGCACCGGCAACAATCCCCCGACCGTCACCACCGCCCCGGCGTTCACCATTCCGCAGCAAACCCCCTTCAAGCTGACCGCCAGCGGCACCGATCCCGACGGCGATACTCTGACTTATCTCTGGCAGCAGTTCGACCTCGGCGCCGCCAATGCCGCAGGCGTGCTCGTTGACGCGGGCAGTGGGCCGTTGTTCCGCAACTTCATCCCGACCACGGACCCGACGCGCATATTCCCAAGCCTGCGCTATATCCTCAACAACGCGAACGTGGTTCCGGGCACGGCTCCATTGCCTGGCACCACAACCCCCAGTTACATGGCCGCTGAACTGCTGCCAAGTACCAACCGCCCCATGAACTTCCGGGTGACGGTGCGCGACAACCGCGCAGGCGGTGGCGGCACCAATGATGCGTCTACCGTGGTGACGGTCACGACCGCTGCCGGTCCCTTTGCCGTAACGTCGCCCAACGCGGCGGTGACTTGGGCAGCAGGATCCAGCCAGACGATCACCTGGAACGTGGCTGGCACCACCGCAGCCCCAGTCAGCACAGCCAACGTGGAGATCGCTTTGTCGGTCGACGGCGGTTACACCTTCCCGTATATCCTCGCGGCCAGCACCGCGAATGACGGCACCGAAACGCTCACTATCCCGGCCGGCATTCCGGCCACGACGCAGGCGCGTATCCGCGTCGCCGCAGTCGGCAACATCTTCTTCGACATCAGCGATAGCAACTTCACCATCACCGGCGCCAACACCGCGCCGACGCTCACCATCACCAGCAGCGTAACGACCCGCCAGGGGTCACCCGCCGCCACGGCCGTCGTGGCGACGGTCAGCTACGGGCAGGACAGCGCCGGCAGTTTGGCGGTTTCGGTATCGCAAGTGCCGCCGGAGCTGACAGTGACGGCGAGCAATGCGGGCGGCAACGTCAGCCTGACTGCGACCGCGTCGTGCTCACTGGTCACTCCCACCAGCGGCAACAAAACCTACCCGGTGCTGCTGACCGTGACTGACAGCGCTGGCGCAAGCACAACGCTGCCGGTCAACGTACTGGTTGGCGCCAACCTGATTCCCACTCTCGGGACATACAGCGACGTGAACCTGAGCCTGGGCGCGTCCACCACGGTGACGCCGTCTGCCGCCATCGCCGACGGCAACAACAATCTGGTTGCTGCCACCGTCAGCCCAACGCTGCTGCCGGGCAGCGGCGCTGGGGCGACCATTTCGATCGCCGCCAACGGCACCGTAACGGTCAACACCGACAACAACACCACGCCGGGCACGTATACGGTGCGCGCGCAGGCCAACGACAGCTGTGGCGCGGTGCGGGTGCGCCAGTTCACGGTGACGGTGGTGCCAACGACACCCGTGATCAACTTGGTCGGTAGCCAAATCATCACCGGCAACGGAGTGATCGAACCGAACGAGTGCAATCAATTGAACGTAACGCTCACCAACGCTGGAGTCGGCAGCGCCACCGGCGTCACCGCGACGCTATCGAGCGTGACGCCGAACGTGACGGTGACCCAGCCGACGGCGAGTTTTGCCGACATGGCGGCTGGACAGTCGCGCACCAGTCTGACGCCCTTCCAGTTCAGCACGACCAACAGCCTGACTTGCGGCTCGACAGTGAACTTCAACCTCACGGTGACCTACACCGGTGGCGGTTCGCCGCGGGTGATCCCGCTCACGTTCACCGTCGGTGCCACGACGACGGTCTTTACACAAAACTTTGATGGCGTGACGGCGCCGGCATTGCCCGCAGGCTGGACAACGGCGCAAAGCGGCACCACACCGCCAGCGGTCTGGGCTACAACCGCCAGCAGCCCGGACACGGCGCCCAACGCCGCGTTCACCAATGGTGTCCCGGCAGCGTCGAGCAACAGTCTGATTTCCCCTTCGATCACACTGCCAGCGTCGAGCGCCGGTGCGGTACTGACGTTCCGCAACGCCTGGAACTTCGAGACTGGCTTCGACGGTGGCATCCTCGAACTCTCCACCGACGGGGGTCTTAACTTCAACGAAGTCACGTCGGGCGCGGTCGGCGGCACCTTCACGACGGGTGGCTATGCCGGCTCGATATCATCGGCTTTCGGCAACCCAATTGGCGGGCAACAGGCGTGGACAGGGGTCCAGTCGACCTACGTCACCACCACCCTGCAACTGCCAGCGTCACTTAACGGTCAGACCATTCGCCTGCGCTTCCGCGCCGGATGGGACTCCTCCGCGGCTTTCGCCGGCCCGAACTGGCGCATCGACGGCCTGAGCATTCAGTCCGGTCTAACTTGCCCCGGCCCGGGGACGGGCACTTGCGGCGGCAGCACTTACCTGATTGCCACTGCGGTGCTGCCCGTCGGTACGGGTACAGTCAGTTGCACCGTCAACCCGGTGCCGTCGGGTGGCAACTCCACCTGCACGGCGACCGCCGCGCTCGGCTACACATTCGCCAACTGGTCCGGTGACTGTACTGGTGCCACCTGCGCGCTGACCAACGTCACCAGTGCCAAGAGCGTCACGGCCAACTTCACTGCGTTGCCGGTCCTCAATATCGACGACAGCGATGCACCGGATGTCTACAGCCCCGCCAACGATGGCTTGTTGCTGATGCGCTACCTGCTCGGCTTGCGCGGCACGGCGCTGACACAGGGTGGCCTGCTGGGCACCAATGCCCGGCGCAATGCGGCGCAGATTGAAGCCCACATTGCGACGTATCTCACGCTGTTTGATGTTGACGGCGACGGTTCCACGTTGGCCGCCACCGACGGCTTGCTGGTCGTGCGCCGCCTGCTCGGCCTGTCAGGTCCGGCGCTTACTGCGGGGGCGCGAGCGCCCTCGGTACGCACCGACACCGACATCACCAACGCAATTGATCGCCTGAAGCCGTAAAGGGGATCTGGCCGGCCCGCGCAGGGAATGCGCGGGCCGCTCCTCTACCGCGCTCGCCGCAGCGCATCGTGCGCGGCGCAGGTAGCTGCTGCGGTTGCCTGCTACTGGTTGCGGACCATCCGGAGCAAGCGATCGAGAATCGCCTCACCGTCCGCCCGCAGCCCGTTGTGCTCGTACTCGCTGGTGACCCAGAGCTTGATGTTGGGCACCATCGCAGCAGTCTCTTCTGAAAACTCCCGGTGCACGTACATGTCGTTGTAGTACACCGCTGCCGCGACCGGAACGCGGTTTTGCTTCAGCCTTGCAACGTCATAGAGCATCGGCCATTCGGCCTTTGCGGCAAGAATTTGCCCCGCAGCCTTGAGCGGTTGCAATTGCGGATACTGATCCAGCATCCACGGATAGATCATCTCGCCAGTAAACAGAATCGGGGCGCCATCTGAGCCTTCGCCCGAGCGGTTGGCAAATTCCGGGAACTCCGTCAGCAGACGTTGCGCTGACCAGCGGCTGGCTTCGTTCTGTGTGTAGCAAGCCTCATGCAGCAGCGTGTAGATCGGATTGGTATCGAACGCCTGAGCGTGCTCGATGCCGACCAGAAAGTTGTAGTTGATTTCGCGCTTGCCGCCCACGTTGACGAACGCTTCCTCGATCAGGTAATGCACCTGCTCGTAGCCATCGCTGGCGCCGAAGGCGATGCCCAGTTGCAGGAAGCGCTCCGGCGTCAGGCGGCCGCCTGACGGCATGGCGACGTCGTGCCCGTTCAGGTACTGGACAATCTCGCGCACGCGAGCAACGTCGCCCGGATAGCGTTCGTAGTAGCAGCGATTTTTGGCGATCACGCGCAGATACGTGGCGCGGTAGATGTCGTCGGTCGGTCGCGCCAGCGGCGGAATTCCCCCCGTAATCAGCACCTCGGTCAGCGCCTCCGGCACGGCGGAGAGATAGTGCATCGCGCAAAAGCCCCCGAAACTTTGTCCGAGCACGGTCCACCGTTTGTCGCCGATCAGTTGCCTGCGAATCGCCTCGGCGTCGCGCACGATGTTGTCAGCGCGGAAGTGCTGCAGATAGTCGGCCTGCGCGGCTGCGTCACCACGATGGCGAAGCGTCTGCGCGGTGACCGGTGTCGACAACCCGGTTCCTCGCTGGTCAAGCAGCAGCACGCGAAACTCCTGCAACGCACGCTTGATCCAGCCGCCGAGGCCAGTTGGTCGCGGCGAGCCAAAGCCCGGCCCGCCCTGAAAAAAGATCAGATAGGGCAAGTCGGCATTGGCGTTGCTTGGTGCGACGATCTCGCGGGCGAAAACTTCGATCTCTTCCGCGTCCGGCTTTGCGTAATCCAGCGGTAGCCCGAAGCGGTGCGCCCGCATTTGCAGGCCGGGCAACGTGCAGGTGAAATCAGGCATCGAATATCTCCACAAAACGTCAGCGCGCAATTTTCGTCGACGAACGGGCGTCCGGTGGTGATTGCAGCATGCGGAAATTGCGCCGACACTTCGAACGGGCGCATAGCCGGTGCACGATCCAGCCGTCGAATTGCCGCGAATCCTGCTTCGATTTGTCCGTATCGTGCTTTAATCGGTTTGTATCGTGACATAAACACGATCAACGCATCCCGTGCCGCAGGAGGAGACCATGCGGCACGCGGCAAACGCCGCCCGGATGCGGCTGTATCTCAGTATCAATCGGCAAGGCAACAAGGGGAGCAAGATGGCCGACAACAACAAACTCATTCTCGACTACGTCTACGCGCACGAGGCAATGCGCCCGGATCACCTGTGGCTGACACAGCCAACCGGTGGCGGCGCAGTGACCGACTACACCTGGCGGCAGACGATGGATCAGGCCCGCCGCATGGCCGCCTTCATCAAGAGCCGCAATTTCGAGCCAGGCGCGCGCATCGCGATCCTGTCGAAGAACTGCGCGCATTTCTTCATGGCCGAGCTCGCCATCTGGATGTCGGGCTGCACCACGGTGGCGATCTTCCCGACCGAAACCGCCGATACCATCCGCTACGTGCTTGATCACAGCGGCGCCAGCATGCTGTTCGTCGGCAAACTCGACACCTGGGCGCAGCAGGCCAGCGCCGTGCGCGACGACCTGCCCTGCGTCGCGTTCCCGCTGGCGCCGGACTCGGCGAAGTCCGGCATGGACACCTGGGATTCGGTGGTTTCGCGAACTGAGCCGCTGGCCGGTCAACCCGGCCGAGCAGGCGATGAGATTGCGCTGCTGATGTACACCTCGGGTTCGACCGGGCAGCCGAAGGGCGTGATGCACCGCTTCGACCGCATCACCCGCGCGTCCGAAGGCATCGTCGGCAATATCCGCGGCGCCATCGGCGCCACCGAGGAAATCCGCATCCTGTCCTACCTGCCGCTGGCCCATGTGTTCGAGCGGGCCTGGATCGAATGCGCGGCGATGGTCGAAGGCAGCGGCCACATCTTCTTCGCCGAAGCGCTGGAGACCTTTGTGGCGGATCTGCAGCGCGCGCGGCCGACGGTGTTCATCTCCGTTCCGCGACTGTGGCTGAAGTTCCAGCAGGGCGTGTTCACCAAGATGCCGGCGAAGAAGCTCGACTTCCTGCTTGGCCTGCCGATCATCGGCAAGCTGATTGGCAAAAAGGTGCTGCGTGGCCTCGGGCTTGATTCAGTCAGACATGCCGGCAGCGGCTCGGCGCCGATCCCGGCAGCCCTCATCGCCTGGTACCGCAAGCTGGGCCTCAATCTGGTCGAGGGCTACGGCATGACCGAGGATTTCGCCTACTCGAACACCTCGTCGATCAAGCTCAATGCGCCGGGCTACGTCGGCTCGCCGCTGCCGGGCGTGGTGACCCGCATCAGCGACGAAGGCGAAGTGCTGATCAAGTCACCCGGCCAGCTCGCGGGTTATTACAAGCAGCCTGAACTGAATGCTGAATGCTTCACCGAGGACGGTTTTTTCCGTACCGGTGACCTGGGCGAGGTGCGCTCCGATGGGCTCCTCAAACTCACCGGGCGCAAGAAGGAGCTGTTCAAGACCGGCAAGGGCAAGTACATCGCGCCAGCGCCAATCGAGAACCGCATCAATACGCATCCGATGATCGAACTGTCGATGGTGTCCGGCGTGGGCCAGCAGGCGGCTTACGCCGTGGTGGTGCTGGCCGAGGACCTGCGCCCGCGGGTGACCGACCCGAACGTGCGCGAGGAGGTCAACAACAACCTGGGCGCGCTGCTGGCCGAGGTCAACAACGCGCTGGCCGATTACGAGCAACTGCGCATGTTCGTGGTGGCACCGGAGCCGTGGACCATCGATAACGGTTGTCTGACGCCCACCATGAAGATCAAGCGCGCCCGCATTGAAGCCGCGGTAGCGCCGGGCGTGGATGCCTGGTACAGCAAGAAGGGGCCGGTGATCTGGGCCTAGTTGGCGCTGCATCGCCGTCCTGCGGGTCTTCGCAGGACGGCTTGTTGGCATCATCTTTTTGTTGAAACATCGACTTCACTGGGCTGGACAGGTGAATTTCACCGAAGTCGACTTTTTGGTTTTTAGCCACCAAGCCCATACGGAACGGGCTTTTCAACAAAAAGCTGCAATGCCGATGGGCGCTGGTGCTGGATGCGTCGCGCCGGCGAAACTGGATTTGCCGACGAAACTGGCGCAGCACTAACCCCGTTTGCCGTCTTGGCTCGTTACAACCTGCTCGTCCCGCACCCAGGAGAGACCATGAGCCCCGCCCGATCCGGCATACGCCGTCACACCCATCCCCTCGTCCGCGCCCTGCTCGCCGCTGCCAGCGTCGCACTGGGCATCGCCAGCCCGCATGCCAGTGCGTTCTGCGGTTTTTACGCCGGCAAGGCGGACGCCAGTCTGTTCAACGAAGCGAGCCAGGTGGTGCTGGTGCGCGACGGCGAGCGCACCGTGCTGTCGATGCTGAATGACTACTCGGGGCCGCTCAGCGAGTTCGCACTGGTGGTGCCGACGCCGACCGTGTTGCAGCAGGGCCAGGTGCGTGTCGCCGAAAAGGCTACCTTCGAGCGGCTCGACGCCTACTCCAGCCCGCGGCTCGCTGAATACCATGACTTAGACCCGTGCCGCATGAACTTCTGGTGGGGGCAAAACATGTACCCCCGCGCAGTACCAGCGCCGATGGCGGCCGCCGCCGGCGCCATGCGCTCGGAAATGGCCAAGAGCCGTGACGCCGCGCTCGGAGTGACCGTCGAGGCTGCCTACACGCTGGAGGAATACGACATCGTCTCGCTCTCGGCGAAGCAGTCCGACGGCCTTGAAATCTGGCTGCGCGAGAACGGCTACAAGATTCCCAAAGGCGCGTCCGCCGCGCTCAAGCCCTACATCAACATGGGCATGAAGTTCTTCGTGGCCAAGGTCAACCTCAAGGAGCAAAAGCGGCTGGGTTACAGCATGCTGCGACCGTTGCAGTTCGCCTTCGAGAGCGAAAAGTTCATGTTGCCGATGCGCCTGGGCATGCTGAACGCGCCACCGAACAAACCGCAAGACCTGATCGTTTACGTGCTCACCAAAAACGGACGCGTGGAAAGCAGCAACTACCGCACCGTGAAGCTCGCCGCCAACGAGAACCTGCCACCCTTTGTCAAGCCGAAGTTCAAGGAGTTCTACAAGGCGCTCTACGACACCTCCACTGCGCGTGAAGACTACAAGGTGGTGTTCACCGAGTACTTCTGGGACATGAGCTGGTGCGACCCCTGCGCCGCCAATCCGCTCAGTACCGAGGAGCTGCGCAAGGCCGGCGTGTTCTGGGTGGGCGGTGACGAGGCGGGCAACTTTCAGCAGATGCAGATCGCTCCCGGCGGGCAGAAGCCGGCGCAGGGGGCCGTCGCGCCATCGTCGCCGCCACGCATCCTGCCAGGGCGCCCGATCCCGCCCGGTGGCGGCGCGCAACCGGTGATGCTGACGCGCCTGCACGTGCGCTACACCTCCAACACTTTCCCGGAAGACCTGATGTTCACCCAGACCAAGGACAAGCAAAACTTCCAGACCCGCTACGTCATCCAGAACCCCTATGCCGGATCGGTCGCAGCCTGCACCGCAACCACTGCGAAATCCGACTGCGAAACGATGTGCAAAAGCCGCGTCACCGATGTCGAGCGCATGGTGGGTGAGGCGAAGAAGAACAACTGGGGCTCGCCTGGCGACTACGCTGGAAAATCGTCCGACGCGCTGCAAACCGATTGCCTGAAAGCTTGCAGCGAGAGCAAGCGCAGCGCCATTGAAGCTGCTACCCGCTACTACGAGCGCGAGTTGCCGGAACGCCTGGCCCGCGAGAAGCAGACATTGGCAAAACTCACCGGCTGGTCGCTGGCAGAGATCGACCGCATGGGCGCCGATAGCGGTAACGTCACTCCCGTTCCCGTGAAAGGTGGCGATGTGCAGCCGGTACCGCCAGCCGATAACCGCACCTGGTGGCAGAAGCTGTTTGGCGCCACTCCCGTACCGCGCGCCTCTCGCGGGTGATGCGATGAGCACGCAAGCGCCCATCGCAAATGGCACCATAGCCGTGACTGAGTCCAGCGCTGCACCGTGGCCCCGGCTCGGCAACGGGCGTTGGCACCTCCCGCCGGCGCTCGCCCGCATTGACGCCCGCTGGTTTCAGATTCTCTTTCTGGCGAGCTTTCTGGGCCTCGGCGCCCTGGCACGCGACTTCGCGCTGACCTGGCAACAGGTCGCGCTCACCTTCGCTGCTGCGCTGGTCACGCAAGCCGCCTGGCAATGGGGTCTGGGTCTGCCCAACCGCAAAGGCTGGAGCGGCTACCTGAGCGCCATCGTGTCGAGCTTCGGGATTTCGATTCTGGTGCGCGCCGACTCGCTATGGGTGCACCCGCTGCTGGCGGCACTGGCGATGTCGTCGAAATTCGTGTTACGCGCAGGGCCGGCCGAATGCCGCAGCCACATTCTCAACCCGGCCAATTTCGCGGCATTCGCGGCATGGGCCTGGCTCCCCGGCGCCTGGCTGTCGCCTGGACAATGGGGATCGGAGTCGCTCGCTTCGCTCTGGTTCATCGCACTCGGCGGGCTGGTCACACAACGCATCCAGCGCTGGGACGTGAGCCTCGCCTTTCTCGCCACCTGGGCAGCCCTTCTCGCCGGGCGTGTGCTCTGGCTCGACTACAGCGCAGGCGTCGGCAGCGCGATGTGGCTGCAGCAGATCAGCAACGGCGCCACGCTGCTGTTCGCCTTCTTCATGATCTCGGATCCGATGACGACGCCGCAGCGACGCAGCGCACGCGTTGCCTACGCCATGGCAGTGGCTAGCGTTGCCTTCCTCTGGCAATTCGTACTCTACAAGCCGCATGGCCTGATCGTGGTGCTGTTCGCGGCAAGCGCACTGGTGCCGTTGATCAACACCCTGTGGCCAACCGTGCGTTTCGAGTGGCGGCAGGGTGCGCAAACGCCGGCGAAACGCTGAGCAAGTCATCGTACGAGCGTTGTCATGATGATGGCAAAAAATGCCAGGTGTCGCCGCCTATACTTTGGGCATGATCACGACGGCCTATTGCAAGCATTTCGCCCGCTACAACCGGTGGCAGAACGAGTCAATTTATGCTGCGGCGGCAAAGCTCCCGGATGGCACCCGCAAGCGCAACATGGGCGCCTATTTCAAAAGCATCCACGGCACGCTCAACCACCTGCTGGTCGCTGACTGGCTGTGGCTGTCACGCATGACGGGCGAGCCGAACGCGGTGATCTCTCTCGATCAGGAGCTGTATACCGATTTTGACGAGTTGGCGCGCGCACGGGTCACCGCCGATGACCGCATTGACCGGTTTGTCGCCAGCCTGACACCGGTACGGCTGGCTGAATTCATCGCCTATCGCCGCCTGTCCGGCAACCGCGCGGAGATCGTGCAGCCGCTGTCGCTGGCGCTGATGCAGCTGTTCAACCACCAGACCCATCACCGCGGCCAGGTCAGTACGCTGCTGATGCAATGCGGCATCGATCCCGGCGTCACCGACTTGCCGGCGATGCCCGCCGATTTCGCGTCGCCCGCTTTCGGACAATGAAAATCATCGAACACGCCACGGCAGCAAGCCTCTGGGCCGTCGCCGAGCCTTTGCTGGCGGCCGATCCGGCCAACAATACCCACCAACTGAGCGCACTGTCACGCATCCTGCAACTGGGCGCCCGGCATGGCGAGCGCTTCTTTGCTGTCGAGCTCGACGGGACGCTGGTCGGCTGCGGCACGCTGGTCGATACGCAGACGCTGTTTCTGTCGGTGATGCCCGATGAAGCCGCCACCGCACTGGCCACGTGGCTGCGGACGCAGCAGATTGCGCTCGCCGGGGTGATCGGCCGGCGCGACTTGTTGAAGTCGTTCACCGACATTTTTGACCGTGAGTATTCGGTGCACGCCGACCTGTTGCTTTATCAGCTGCACGGCAGCCCGGTGTTCGGCAGCGCGAGCGGCGCGTCACGCATCGCCACCAGCAACGATATCGACTTGCTGATTGACTGGCTGAGCGCATTCGAGGCGGAAGTCGGCATGATCGCCGTGCCGACGCCGCTGGCAGAACGCGTCCGTCGCCGCGTCGCGGACGAGCAGATCGTGCTCTGGTGTGATCGCGGCGAGCCGGTCGCGTTTGCTGGCGGCAACCCGCTGCCAGCCGCGTCGGCGCGTATCGGCCCGGTCTACACACCGCCCCCGCTGCGTGCCCGCGGCTTCGCGCAGGCCGTCACCGCCGCCGCCAGCGTGCACGTACAGCGCGACAGGCCGCGTACCGTGTTCCTGTTTACCGACGCATTGAATCCCGCCAGCAACCGCTGCTACCAGCGCATCGGCTACCGTCATATCGCCGATCACGCGCATCTGTTGTTCGACCGGCGCGCCGCTTAGCTCGAGTACGTCGCCGTCTGGCATCTGCTCAGGCAGTCAACTTTCAGTTGCAAGCCCACTTGCATGCGGCTTGGTGCTTCAAAACATCAAAACTCGACTTCGGCAAAAAAGCTCCGTTAGCCCTCAGCGAGTAAAGGTTCTACGAAAAAGCTGCTTGGCCTGCATTACCGTGTCTCGTCCACGACCTGCCGCATTCTTTGGCTTCGGCCCAACATCGAACGATGCGCTAGAAATGGCCGCAGTGCTATAATGTAGAGCTTTGTTTCATAAGCGTTTTTCGGGTTTTCGCACCTGGATCATTTGTGCGGATTGCGACTGTCGCAGTTGCCGCAACCAGGTGCTCCACCATCGCCCGTCGCAATCATTTCTGGAGAATCAATAATGGCCATCGAACGCACCTTTTCCATCATCAAGCCGGACGCAGTCGCCAAGAACGCCATCGGCGCCATCGTGTCGCGCTTCGAAGCCGCCGGTTTGAAAGTGATCGCCTCGCGCATGGCGCACCTGTCGAAGGCTGAAGCCGAAGGCTTCTACGCCGTGCACAAGGCCCGCCCGTTCTTCAACGATCTGGTTTCGTTCATGATCTCCGGCCCGGTCGTGCTGCAAGTACTCGAGGGCGAGAACGCGATCCTGAAAAACCGTGACCTGATGGGCGCCACCGATCCCAAGAAGGCCGCGCCGGGCACCATCCGCGCCGACTTCGCAGACAGCATCGACGCCAACGCCGTACACGGCTCTGACGCACCGGAAACCGCTGCCGTCGAGATCGCCTACTTCTTCCCGCAAAGCCAGGTGTTTTCGCGCTAACGCGCGACAGGACGAATGACGAAATGACGAATGACGAACTTGTGAGGCACCAGCGGCTCCGCTCGCGTCGGATCTCGTCATTCGTCCTTCGTCTTTCGTCATTGGCCGAAGGCCAAAGCCAGTGCAAAATCTTCTTGAGCTGAACCAGCCCGCGCTGGCGCAGTTTTTCGCCCAACTCGGCGAAAAGCCCGCCAGCGTGAAGATGCGCGCCAAGCAGACCCTCAAGTGGCTGCATCAATCGCAAGTCACTGACTTTTCGGCGATGACCGACATCGCCAAAGCCACCCGCGAGCTGCTCGCCGCCAACGCCGAGATCCGCGACCTCAACGTCATCCGCGACAGCGCTGCCAGCGATGGCACCCGCAAATGGCTGTTCGACGTTGGCACCAGTGCGGTGGACGCCGTGTTCATTCCGGAGGATGATCGCGGCACGCTGTGCATCTCGTCGCAGGCGGGCTGCGCGCTTGACTGCTCGTTCTGCTCCACCGGCAAACAGGGCTTCAACCGCAACCTCACGGTCGGCGAAATCATCGGCCAGTTGCGCTACGCCAACAAGGCGCTGAAAGCCGACCTCGGTATCGAAGGGCGCACGCCCGACGGCGTACAGCCCGTCACCAACGTGGTGATGATGGGCATGGGCGAACCCCTCGCCAACTATCTCAACGTATTCCCGGCGCTAGAGATGATGCTCGACGACAATGCCTATGGCCTGTCGCGCCGCCGGGTGACGGTATCGACCTCGGGCATGGTGCCGCAGATTGATGAGCTGGCGCGCGCGGTGCCCGTGGCGCTGGCGGTGAGCCTGCATGCGCCCACTGACGCGCTGCGAGACGTGCTGGTGCCGATCAACAAGCGTTATCCGCTCAAGGAACTGCTCGCCGCCTGCAACCGCTACCTCGAATTTGCGCCGCGCGACTTCATCACTTTCGAATACGTGATGCTCGACGGCGTCAACGACCAGCCCGAACACGCCGAAGCGCTGATCAAGGTGGCGAAGCAAGTGCCCAGCAAGCTGAACCTGATCCCGTTCAATCCGTTCCCCAACTCCGGCTACGGCAAATCGCCACGCGAACGCATCCTCGCCTTCCAGCGCCGCTTGTCGGATGCCGGCATCGTGACGACAATTCGCAAGACGCGCGGCGACGACATTGACGCCGCCTGTGGCCAGCTGGCCGGGCAGATCAAGGATCGCACGCGCCGGACAGCCGCGAGAACGATCAACATTCACCCAGCGACTGATTCCGCCAATTCTGCAGGAGACCATCAGTGACCTTTGCCTGTCTGCGTCTATCGAGCCTGCCCCGGCTGGTTACTGTCGGCGTGGCCGGCGTTGCGATCGCCCTGCTCGCTGGCTGTGGCAACCTGTCGAAGAAGGAAGACGACAGCACGCAGGCTGCCGCTCCCGGCGGCGAAGACCCGTTGCGTTACCGCGCCAAGGTACACACCGAGCTTGGTGCCAACTACTTCCAGCGCGGCCAGATGAGTGTTGCGCTCGAAGAGCTGCGCGAGGCCATTCGCCTTGACCCGAAGTACGGTGTGGCGCACAGCATTCTCGGGCTGGTGCACGCAGACCTTGGCGAATTTGCGAAGGCCGATGCCGCTTTTCAACAGGCAGTCGCGGTGGCTCCGGCCGAAGGCGATATCCGCAACAACTACGGCTCCTACCTCTGCCGTCAGGGCCGCCCGAAGGAAGGGCTGGAGCAGTTCGACGCGGCGTTGCGGCTGCCGCTGTACCAGACCCCCCAAGTTGCGCTGGAAAACGCCGGCAGTTGCGCCCTCGCAGCCAGCATGATTCGTCCAGCTGAGACTTACTTTGCCCGCCTGGTGCAAATCCAGCCGTTTTACTCACGTGGCTATCAGGGGCTGGCGGCGGTCGGCATGAAGACGGCACGCTTCGATGAAGTACGCAAGCAGGTCCGCATGGCGCTCAGTGCGCAGCCGCTGACGGCTGAGCTTTACTACTACGGTGCCTGCGCTGAACGGCAACTCGGCGATCGCGCTGCAGAAGACAGTTACGTGCAGCAACTCAAGTCGCGTTTCGCCGAGTCGCCGCTCAACGCGCGGCTGCAAAAAGGAGTGTGCGAGTGAGTCTCGACGAGACAACGACCGCATTCGTCCCCTCACCCGGTGCCCGGTTGCGGGCGGCGCGCGAGGCGGCCGGCATGTCGCAGGAGGACATCGCCACCAAGCTCAAGCTCTCTGTGCGACAGGTCACCGCCATTGAGACGGGTGACTGGAGTGCCCTCCCGGAGCGCACGTTCACACGCGGCTTCATGCGCAGCTATGCCCGCCTGGTAGGCCTTGATCCGGAGAGCGTCGGCATCGAACAGGGGACCACACAGTCCATTGCAGCCACCGAACTCAAGCCGACGCCCGAGGCTATCGGCGAGATCGCGCACGAATCTGATCACAACGGCAGCCGCGTCGCCCGCTGGGCGGTTCCTGCCACCCTGATTGCGGTGCTTGCCGGTGGCGCGGCCTACTTCCAGTGGGGTCACCTGGTCAGCTGGCAGGGTAAAGCGATGGCGCCGAGCGCCAGCAAGGCAAGTACAGTCACCAGTAGCCCAACCACAACGGCACGCCCCGGCGACGCTGCGCCCGCAGTGCCTGTCGTTGTGCCGCCGTCGGGCGGCTCGGCAGACGGCGCCGCCAAAGACGGGGCTACCTCGCCTGCAAACGATTCCCCGGCGGCAGCGTCACCCGCGTCGCCAACACTTGCGCCGGTACCAGCCACCTTGCCCAGTTCGCCACTGTTGCCCGGGCCGGGCGAAAAGCGCATCACGCTTACCTTCAAGGGGAAGTCGTGGACCGAGGTGCGCAGCAAGGGCGAAGTCATTTTTTCGGAAACGGCACAACCGGGGACCCGTGAGTTCAACGGCGCGCTCCCGCTGTCATTCACCGTGGGCAATGCCAGCAATGTCGCAGTTGCAGTAGACGGCAAGCCGTTCGACATGAGCGATCTCACGCGCAACGACGTGGCCCGCTTCCGCATCGAGTAATTGCAGTCGACGGCATCGCGCCACAACATGAGCCTTTCCACTTCCCCGCGTGGGCGCCGCGTTACGCGCCAGGTACGCATCGGGCACGTAGTCGTCGGCAGCGACGCACCAATCATGGTGCAGTCGATGACCAACACCGACACCGCCGACATCCAGGGCACGATCGATCAGGTGTTCGGGCTGGCCAACGCCGGCTCGGAAGTCGTTCGCATCACCGTGAATTCGCCGGAAGCCGCCGCTGCGGTCGCCGCCATTCGCGAAGGTCTCGACAAACTGCATTGCAATGTGCCGCTGGTGGGTGACTTCCACTTCAACGGCCACAAGCTGCTGCGCGACTATCCCGATTGCGCGAAGGCGCTGGCGAAATACCGGATCAATCCCGGCAACGTCGGTCGTGGCGACAAGCACGATACCCAGTTCGCGCAGATGATCGAGATCGCCTGTCGCGAGCAGAAACCGGTGCGCATCGGCGTCAACTGGGGCAGCCTCGACCAGGACCTGATGGGCCGCCTGATGGACGAGAACTCGCGCCTGCCGCAGCCAAAGAGCGCGCAGCAGGTGATGCGCGACGCGCTGGTCGCCTCGGCGCTCGAATCCGCCGCGCTGGCTGAGGATGTCGGCCTGCCCGGTGACAAGATCATTCTCTCGTGCAAAGTCAGTGACGTGCAGGACCTGATCGCCGTGTACAGCGACCTCGCCGCGCGTTGCGACTATCCGCTGCATCTGGGCCTGACCGAAGCGGGCATGGGCAGCAAGGGGATCGTCGCCTCAACCGCTGCAATGGGCATCCTGCTGCAGCAGGGCATCGGTGACACCATCCGCGTCTCGCTGACGCCGGAGCCGGGTGGCGACCGCACCAAAGAGGTCATCGTCGCGCAGGAGATGCTGCAAACGATGGGCCTGCGCACTTTCACGCCACTGGTCACCGCCTGCCCCGGCTGCGGTCGCACCACCAGCACGTTCTTCCAGGAGCTCGCCGCCAAGACGCAGAGCTACCTGCGCGCCCAGATGCCCGTGTGGCGCAGCAGCTATCCGGGGGTTGAAAACATGAGCGTCGCGGTGATGGGCTGCGTCGTCAACGGCCCGGGCGAATCGAAGCTGGCCAATATCGGTATCAGTTTGCCGGGTACCGGCGAATTGCCCGTGGCTCCCGTGTATGAAGACGGCAAGAAGACGGTCACCCTCAAGGGCGACCGAATCGCCGAGGATTTCCAGGCCTTGCTGGATGCGTACGTGCACCGAACTTACTCTGGCGACAGTCCGGGGGCATCGCTCACTGACGCAGGTGCAGTTGGGCGTCAGGTGATACCCATCGCGTCAGTCGCGCGCTAGCAGAGGGATTCGAAGTTACGCCGACGCAGACTGGGTCAGAAACCCACGACGGCCCGGTTCCGACCGTTCCGCTTCGCCTCGTAAAGTCGTTCGTCCGCAACCCGCAGCAACGATGTCGGTGTTCGTTGTGACGCGCTGATCTCATCGGTGTGCACAGCGCCCACGCTCACCGTCAGCCGCAATGATGAGTCAATTGCAGCCCAGTTCTCGCTGTGCACGCTCGTCACCAGACTGTCCAGAATTCCGCCCAGGTTACCGGCACGAACTCCGGCAAACAGAATCGCAAACTCGTCGCCCCCGAGGCGTGCAACCATGTCGTTACCGCGGCGTCCCGAGCTCAGGATCGCTGCAAATCGTTTCAGCACTGTGTCTCCGACGCCATGACCAGCAGCGTCGTTCACCAGCTTGAACCGATCGAGATCGAAAAACGCCAGCGCAAATGCCGCACCAGCGCGACTGTCACCGTTGACAGCGTCCGTCATCGCCGCCAGCTGCCGGTCAAAGGCACGGCGGTTGGCAACGCCAGTCAGCGGATCCTCGGATGCGAGTCGCGACCACTCATCGCTTAGCTGATCAATCAACACCCGCTGCTCCGCCAACGTTGCAGCGACGAGTGCTTCGCCATCGCGCAGCTGTCGGTCGAAATGCCGCGCTTGTTTGAGCGAACTCAGGGCGTCGTAAGGCAAGTCGAGGGCCTCGAATACCGCCGACAACGCATCCCAGGCCAGTGCCAAAATTCTCGGGCCATGACCATCCAGCAACGCGATGGATCGCTGCAATGCGTCGCGGGCTTCCCCAAATCGTCCGAGCCTGGAAAGCACCACGCCGTATTGGTACTCCGTTTCGGCGCAGTTGGAACGCAATCCCACCGAGTAGAGTAGCGGCAACGACGCCTCGTGACTCGCCAGCGCAAATTGGTCATCGCCCAATTCGCTGACCACGTGGCAAGCCTTTGCCAGCGCAATTGCCTGCAGCCGAACCAGTTGCAAAGCGCTCATTTCGTCGGCAAACGAGTGCCAGCGCTCATACAGGCTGCGAAATGCCAACCTTCGAACATGCTGTTCACTCGTGCTGGCCTGCAGCTGCCTGTCTTCTGCCCTCAGCAGATTCAGTCGGGCCCAGTACAACTGCAAGCCACTCCCGTCGCCGTCGGCGGCCAGGTGCGCAATCACTGCACGAAGCATGGAGATCGCCTGTTCGTGCCGCCCTATCACGGAGTAAGAGTTCGCCAGCAGTCGCTGCGCCCGAAATCTGAGCGACTCGTCGCCGTACTCGCGTCCGATCTGATCACACTCGGAAGCGATATCGATGGCGCGACGATGCTCCTCCAGCATTTGCAGGACAAATGCCAGCGACAGACCCGCATCCGCCATCGCCGGTTGCGAATCGGCAAGGCGCGCCGCTTCCCGCGCAGCCGTCGCGACCGACAGTGCATCGCGAAGGTCGCCCTTCGCCGCAAGAACAACCGCCTTGGCAGCAAGTAGAGCGGCGCGTCCGTCGTCGGCGCAAACGGCCAGTTTGGCTTCGACCAACGCCAGCGCCTCGGTGATCTTGCCGGCGCTTTGCAGCGCAATCACCTCACGCTCCCAGTCAGCTACCATGTTCTGCTCATTGCGGTGAACTTTCGTGACCACCGGTTTGGGCGCGTCGTAGTGCTGTGCCGGAGCACCGGTCGCACTGCGTTCGTACAAATGGTTTTCGCGTGCCGCAACGTCATTAACGCGCACAGAAGCGCCTTAGTATCTGCTCACGAACCCGCTGCTTCACCGACCGCGGGGGTGCAATCATGAACGCAGGGGATCGCGGCATCCAGCGCAGGCGTGCAGTCGTGAACACATGGCCCGGCGTCGGAGTCGTTGCCAGCGGCAACAGATCGGGGCCAGATGCTCGGGTCCGGTGCCTGCCCGAACGCCAATTGATAGTCGCGAAGCGTGGCTGCATATCGGGCGCGCGCTGTTGCAGCATCATCGGTCATGTCGTCGCCGGGAATATGATGGATAAAGTGCCCGGCCACAGCCTGGCAAAACTTGGCGTAACGTACGGTGAACAGCACAAAGGTGTGCCAGAAGGAATCAACCTCTCCGCCGACCGCGTAAGGTTGTGCGTTCATGGCACACAGCACCAGAAACCGCTTGCCTTCGACGCCGACAGCTCGCGCTCGGGGTAGCGTCACTTTTTGTTCACGGGCATAGCGGCTGATAACGGTGCTGATATCAATACTGTCAGCAATCTTTAGCAGTCGTGCAGCTTCCGCCGGAAATGCCGGCGAATTCGGATCAATAGCCATGCGGGATCTCCTGATTGGTTGGCACGCTGATTGTTATTGATCGCCCGCAGCCTGAATCTCCCGGGCACGAAGGCCAGCGTCGTGACGCAGTAATGTAGCTGAAGGATCGCCGCTTGGGGCGTCTGGTGTTGTCGTTGTCGCGCGACGTCTGATACCAGACCAGGCAGCGCGTCGTCGGCCAGACTGCGAACGTATCGGGGCACTGGGCGATAATAGTAACTGGTCGGGCGCCGCCCACGCCGAGCCAGTTGGCGCCAACTGCCGTTGCCGCATCTCTGCCCTGCTCCCCGGCCCTACCCGCAATCCCTTCGCGCTGACCTTGCGGCGCAGATGCCTGTTGAAACGCTCCTCCACTCAAGCATGGAAAACACCTCTAACGCGCCGACGCCGATGAAACTGCAAGCTGTCCGCGGCATGAACGACGTGCTGCCCGCAGACTCCGCAAAATGGGAGTTCTTCGAAGAAACGGTTACCCGCGTCGCCCGCCAGTATGGCTATCGCAATATGCGCGCCCCGATCGTCGAACATACACCGCTATTCGTGCGTTCGATCGGCGAGGTCACCGATATCGTGGAGAAGGAGATGTATTCCTTCGAAGACAAGCTCAACGGCGAAAAGCTCACGCTGCGCCCCGAACTGACGGCCGGCCTGGTGCGTGCTGCCATCGAAGCCAATCTGACCTACAACGGCCCGGTGCGCATCTACTCGCTGGGCGAAGTGTTCCGCCACGAGCGCCCCCAAAAAGGCCGCTACCGCCAGTTCAACCAGTTCGATGTCGAGTGCTTCGGTTTTGATGGGCCGGATGTCGACGCCGAGATCATGATCATGACGGCGCGCATCTGGCGTGAGCTCGGTATCGACGATGTGCGCCTGGAGATCAATTCGCTCGGCAATGCCGACGAACGCGCTGCGTACCGCCAAAAGCTGATCGCCCACTATGAAGCGCATCTGGACGCACTCGACGACGAGGCCAAAAGGCGATTACACACGAATCCGATGCGCATCCTCGACAGCAAGGTCGCAAGCGTGATTGAAGTGAACGGGACGGCGCCGAACCTGCTCGATTCACTGCAGGACGATTCGCGCGCGCACTTCGAGACCCTGCAGCAATTGCTGCGGGAAGCCAATGTGCTTTTTGAGGTCAATCCGCGAATTGTGCGCGGCATGGACTACTACAACCGCACCGCATTTGAATTTGTCACGGAGCGCTTTGGCAGCCCGCTGACCGTCTGCGGTGGCGGTCGCTACGACGGCCTGTTTGAGCAGCTCGGCGGCAAATCGACGCCAGCGATTGGCTTTGGCATGGGGATTGAGCGGGTGCTGATGATGCTGGCCGACCGCAGCAACTTGGCGCCGCTTGATGCGTACCTGGTACACGCGGGTGACGCCGCACGCGTCGCGGCGGGCAAGCTGGCCGAAACCCTGCGTGACGGCGGCCTCGCGGTTGCCCAGCACGCGGGTGGCGGCAGTTTCAAGAGCCAGATGAAGAAGGCCGACGCCAGTGGCGCGCGCTTCGCACTGATCCTGGGCGACAACGAAGTCGCCGCCGGCACGGTAGCCGTAAAACCGATGCGCAACGCTGCCGGGGAGCCAATTCAGGGCGAACAGGCGATAATTATGGGTTCTGCCGTCGCGGCACATCTGCGGCGCGGCTAACCCGATCCACCGAACTTTTCCAATTTGCAAGATGGCTGCTTACGATCTCGACGAACAAGAAAAACTGGGCGATCTCAAGGCCTGGTGGGCGCGTTTCGGTAACTTCGTCACCGCTGCCGTGCTGGTAGTCGCACTGGGCATCGCCGGCAGCCAGGGCTGGAAGTGGTGGACCACCAAGCAGTCTGCAGAGGCGAGCACACTTTATTTCGCGCTAAGTGATGCGGTTGGCAAGAACGAAACCGCAAAGATCAAGGACGCGCTGGCACAGTTGCTGGAGAAATTTCCCGGCACGGGGTACGCACCGCGCGGCGCACTGCTTGGCGCCAAGGCTGCGGTCGACGCAGGCGACCTGGCCACGGCGAAAACCCAACTGGAATGGGTCGTCGCCAACAGCAAGGAAGACGAGCTGAAGAGCCTCGCACGCCTTCGCCTTGCGGCAGTGCTGATTGACCAGAAACAGTTCGATGCGGCACTGGCAGCGCTGGAAGGCAAGCACAGTGAATCGTTCGCGGGCCTCTTTCTGGACATGAAGGGCGACATTTTCAATTTGCAAGGCAAAGCGGCCGACGCCAAAACCGCGTATGAAGCGGCACTCGCCAAGCTTGACGCCAAAGGGGCGCAAAGGCAGTACACGCAACTGAAACTGGACGCACTGGCGAGTGGCACAACCAGCGCGCCAATCCCTGCTGCACCGGCGCCAGCCGCAGCGACCGCTCCCGCAGCGCCGGCAGCGGCCACCGGAGCCAAAAAATGACGCCGCGCAACAGCGGTGCAACGATGACGCTCAATTTGGCGTCGCCGATAGCGCGCGGCCTCGTCGCCGGTCTGACATTGGCCGCACTGGCCGGTTGCAGTTCCATGCCGTCGTGGCTCGGCGGAACCGAGAAAAAGGTTCTGCCGCTACCTGCCGTGACCGGCAGCGCAACCACCTCGGTAGCTTGGCAGGCAGCGATTGGCAGCAAGCAGTTGAGCGCGCTGGTCCCGGCAGTCGCCAACGGGCGCGTCTACGTCGCCCACCCGACCGGAACTGTGCTGGTGCTCGACGAAAAGTCCGGCGTCGTCAGCAACCGTTTTCAGGTACCTGCTGGCAAAGGCAACCTTTCCGGTGGCGTAGCGGTCGGCAGCGATTTGATCGTCGTTGGCACCAGCAAGGCCGAAGTGATTGCGCTGGACATGACTGGTGCGACGCGCTGGACGTCGCGCGTGAGCAGCGAGGTAGTGTCGCCAGCGGCGATCTTTGACGACGCAGTGCTCGTGGTTGGTGGCGACGGTGGCATAACAGCCCTGGACCCGAAGACCGGTGATCGCAAATGGACCATTCAGCGCCAGCTGCCGGCATTGACGGTGCGTTCCAGTGCAATTCCCATCGCCGTGCGTGGCGCCGCCTTCGTTGGTACCGCACAGGGCAAGCTTTTGGCGCTGGACCCGAGCAACGGCAACATCGGTTGGGAAGCCACCGTGGCAACTCCCAAAGGCGCATCCGAACTGGAGCGTCTGGTGGATGTCGTTGGCAGACCAGTCGTGGACGCAGAGCGCGTTTGCGCATCCGCCTACCAAGGTCGGGTGGCCTGTTTCGACCTGATCCGCGGCACCTTGCTCTGGTCGCGAGACGTCAGCACGCTGACCGGTCCGCAGATTGATGCACGGGCAGTCTATGTCGCCGACGACAAAGGGGTTGCCCAGGCGTTTGACAAGAGCACCGGGGGCACCCTCTGGAAGCAGGATGTCCTCGCGGGGCGCCGCGCTACCGGCACCGCGCTGATGGGCGACTTTCTGGCCATTCAGGACTCGGAAGGCACACTGCACCTTGTTGAACGCACCACAGGCAAAATCGCCGGACGTGGCCTCGGTGAGTCGTTCCTGTCGGATGCCGGTCTGGTGCAGACCGCCGATGGTGCATTGACCCTGATCCAGACCCGCAGCGGCCAGGTCGCCGCGGTAACGGCTCGCTAGCCAGGCGCGACAACGGCGGGCTCGCTTCCGCCGGTTTCCGCGTCGGGCACCACGCCTCACCTCTCATGCTTCCCACCATTGCCCTCGTTGGCCGCCCAAACGTCGGCAAAAGCACGCTATTCAATCGGCTCACCAAGTCGCGTTCAGCGCTGGTAGCTGATTTCCCGGGGCTTACCCGTGACCGTCAGTACGGTCAGGGTCGCGTCGGCGAACGCCGCTTTGTCGTGATCGATACCGGTGGTTTCGAGCCCGTAGCCAAGGACGGTATTCTCAAAGAGATGGCGCGGCAAACACTGCAGGCGCTGGACGAAGCTGACATCGTGATCTTCCTCGTCGATGGTCGTGCTGGCGTGACGCCGCAGGATTCTCGCATCGCCGAATTGCTGCGGCGTCGCGGTCGCGCCGTCTACCTCGCCGTCAACAAGACCGAGGGCATGCACGATGCCCGCGTCACTGCCGAATTCCACGAGCTGGGTATCGGGCAGCCGTATGCGATCTCCGCCGCGCACGGTGACCGCGTAAATGCCCTGATCGAGATGGCGCTGGAAGAGAAGGCGCCACTGCCGGTTGTCGATTCGCCCGCAGACAGTGAGGATGAGGACATCGCTGTCACCGACAGCGATGTCGTCGAGGCTGTGGAGCCCGCCGAGGGCGAAGAGCCCGAGTTCATCCCCGAACCGCCGCCGCGAGTCAAGATCGCCATCGTCGGCCACCCGAACGTCGGCAAGAGCACACTGGTTAACGCGCTGATCGGTGAAGAACGGGTCATTGCCTTCGACCAGCCTGGCACCACGCGCGACTCGATCTATCTGGATTTCCAGTACAAAAATCGCGACTACACGCTGATTGATACCGCCGGCGTGCGCAAACGCGGCAAGGTGACCGAGGCCGTCGAAAAGTTCTCGGTCATCAAGACGCTGCAGGCAATCGAAGATGCCAATGTGGTGGTCTTCGTCGTCGATGCCACCGAGGGCGTCAGCGACCACGATGTACAACTGGCGTCGTTTGTTCAGGATGCCGGTCGCGCCCTGGTGGTCTGCCTCAACAAATGGGACATCGCCGACGCCGACGCTCGCAAGAAGCTCAAGGACGATTGTGAGCGCAAGCTGTACTTCGTTGACTATGCGGAGACGCTGACCATTTCGGCCCGCACCCGGCAGGGTCTCGACAAGGTCATGGCGGCCGCCAACCGGGCCTACACGTCGGCGTTCAAGAAGCTGTCAACGCCCAAGCTGACCCGGGCGCTGCAGGACGCCATTGTCAAGCAGCAGCCGCCGCGCGCCGGCACCATCCGCCCAAAGATGCGTTACGCCCATCAGGGTGGCAGCAATCCGCCCGTGGTCGTGATCCACGGCACCTCGCTCAACCGAATCTCTGACACCTACAAGCGCTTTCTGGAGCGGTTTTTCCTCGATGCCTTCGAACTTAGGGGAACACCGCTACGACTTGAGCTTCGTACGGGGCATAATCCGTACGCAGAGACCGGCAAGTCGGGTCGTCGCCAGCGCTGATCGCTTTCATTTCGGCGCGTCCTCCCGCGGCAGTGCAACCCGAAAGGGTGCTTGAACTTGCTGGCTCCGGCTCCATCTCATTGCAGGATCGTCGTTCGATCGTGCCGGGCTGGTGCGTATTCGGAAGCATCATTCAATAATTCGGAGAACAAGAAGTGAGCAATAAAGGGCAATCCCTACAAGACCCGTTCCTGAACACGCTACGCAAGGAGCACGTCCAGGTCTCCATCTACCTGGTGAACGGCATCAAACTGCAGGGTCAGGTCGAATCTTTCGACCAGTACGTTGTGCTGCTGAAGAACACCGTCACCCAAATGGTTTACAAGCATGCGATCTCCACGATCGTTCCCGCCCGCGCTGTCAGCATTCCGCACGGAGACGACGCATCTGAGTAATCCCCGCTGCGGCGCGTTCTGCTGCCCGGAACGCGCCCATGTTTGAACGACACGCCGGTAATGATCGCGCCGTGCTGGTGCAACTTGCATTCGGCAAGGCGCCTATCGCCGACGATCTTGAAGAGCTGCAATCACTGGCTGCCACTGCCGGCGCGGATACGGCCGGCGTGATCACCGGTCGCCGCGAAAAGCCGGACGCCGCACTGTTCGCTGGTCGCGGCAAGGTTGAAGAGATTGGTGCGGCCTGCGCCGAACACCATGCTGAACTGGTGATCTTCAACCATCCACTCTCTGGCGTGCAGGAGCGCAATCTTGAGCGCGAGCTTTCCTGCCGCGTCATCGATCGCCGCACACTGATTCTCGACATCTTCGCCCAGCGCGCCCGCAGCGCGGAAGGCAAGCTGGCAGTGGAACTCGCCCAGCTGGAACATTTGTCTACCCGCCTGGTACGCGGCTGGTCGCATCTTGAGCGGCAACGCGGTGGCATCGGCTTGCGTGGCCCCGGCGAGAAACAGCTCGAAATCGACCGCCGTCTGATTTCCGGGAAGATTCGCGCCCTGCGCGAGCGCCTTGATCGGGTTGAACGCCAGCGCCACACGCAGCGCCGGCAGCGCGAACGCTCGCAAACACGCTCGATCGCCATCGTCGGCTACACCAATGCGGGCAAGAGCACGCTGTTCAACCGCCTCACTGCTGCCGGCACCTACGCCGCCGACCAGTTGTTCGCGACGCTGGACACCACCGTGCGCAAACTCTATGTGGCGGATGCGCAACCGCTGGTGGTGTCAGACACAGTGGGCTTCGTCCGCGCGCTGCCGCATGAGCTGGTGGAAGCCTTCAAGGCAACGCTACTGGAAGCGGTGCAATCAGACCTGCTGCTTCACGTCGTGGACGGCGCCAGCGACCAGCGCGAACAACAGATCGAAGCGGTGAACGCCGTGTTGCAGGAGATTGGCGCTGCCGACATTCCGCAACTGATCGTGGTCAACAAGTGCGATCTGCTCGGTCTCGGCACCGACGCCGGCCGTATCGAGACTGATGAAAGCGGTGCGGCGAGTCGCGTTTTTGTTTCGGCGCGCACGGGGGCGGGCATTCCCGAACTGCGTAGCGTCTTGCAAGCGCGGTTTCCACGCCAAAATAGCTATCCGTACGACGCTGAATCCGGGTTCGCCCATGACGACGCGTCGCAGAATGCCAAAGCCGCGTAAATACGCGACCTGACAATGAACACACAAGCAACACCCTCGCTGCTGACCCGCTGGCGCAACGCCTTCCGTAACGGGATCAGGCTGTCACTGAACGATCCGCAATGGGGCCGCAAACCCGGCGCCGGCGGCAGTGACAATTCATCTGGCGACAAAGGCGGCGACAAGGGCAGCGAACAGCAGCCGACCGGCAGTCCGCCTCCCCCGCCTTCATCTCCGCCACCGGGTGGCAACAACGGCGGCAGTCGTGGCAATAAGCCGGATGGCCCGCCCGATCTCGACGAGCTGATGAAAAAGGTGAATGATCGCGTCGGCGAGATCTTCGGCGGCAAGAAGGGCGGCAAACGCGGTGGCGGTGGCGGTGGCTCGCCGTTTCCGCCGATCAGCCCGCGCTTTGCGGCGGGCGGCCTGGTGCTGGCACTGGTCGTAGGTGCCCTGCTGTGGCTCGCCACTGGGTTCTACATCGTTGACGAAGGCAAACGTGGCATCGTGCAGCGCTTCGGCAAGTATGTCGAGACCACCGAACCAGGCCCGCGCTGGCATTTCCCGTGGCCGATCGAGTCCCGCACCATCGTCAACCTTAACCAGGTTCGCTCGGTCGAGGTCGGCTTCCGTGGGGCCAGTCGCAACCGTGACGCCAAACAGGCGCAGATGTTGACGGAAGATCTCAACATCATCGATATCGCCTTCGCAGTGCAATACACGCTGTCGGACGCGAGAGCCTTCCTGTTCAACCACCGCAAGCCGGAGGAGGCGGTCGTGCAGGCGGCAGAAACCGCCATGCGCGAGGTGGTCGGCAAACGCAAAATGGACTTCCTGCTCAATCAGGGCCGTGAGGAATTCGCAGGTGCCACCCAGAAGCTGATGCAGCAATTGCTGGATCGCTACGGCACCGGCATCACCATCAGCAAGCTCAATCTGCAGGCTGTTGCCGCACCCGAGGCGGTCAACGAGGCTTTCCAGGACGTGGTCAAGGCGCAGCAGTACCGCGAGCAGCAGGTCAATGAAGGCCAGGCCTACGCCAACCGCGTGATCCCCGAAGCACGCGGCCGTGCGTCACGTCTGCTGGAAGAAGCGTCCGGCTACGAGCAGAGCGTTGTTACTCGTGCCCAGGGTGATGCCGCGCGCTTCACTTCGGTCGTCGGCGAATACAACAAGGCCCCGGTGGTCACTCGCGAGCGCCTCTACATCGACATGATGCAATCGGTGCTCGGCAACGCCAGCAAGGTGCTGGTTGACCAGCGACAGGGGCAGAGCCTGCTCTATCTGCCGCTCGACAAGCTGATGGATGGCACCCGCGCCGCTGCCAGCACCGGCCTTGGCGCCAGCAGCGCAACTGAGGCGGCGCGTCCGAGTGCGCCGCTGCCCGATCCGGCTGCGGCAGTGGAGGCACCCGGCAACACCCGCAGCAGCAACACGCGCGACACCACTCGCGGTGGCCGCGACTCACGCAACTAGAAAGGAGCTGACAACATGAACAAGATCGCTCCCCTGCTCACCGCATTCCTGGTCGTGGTGTTTGCGTTCTCGCAGACGCTGTTCACCGTTGATGAACGCGAATTCGCCATGGTCCGCCAGCTCGGCGAAGTGGTGGCCATCAAGGACAAGCCGGGCCTCAACTTCAAGATTCCGTTCATTCAGACGGTCAGCAAGTACAGCAAGCAGATCCTGACGATGGACAGCCCGGAATCAGAGCGCTTCAACACCAAGGAAAACCAGCCCGTACAGGTGGACTCCTTCGTCAAGTGGCAAATCTCCGACGCCCGCGAGTTCTACCGTGCCGTCGGCGGCGACGAGAAGCAGGCCGAACGCCGGATCGGCCAGACTGTAACCTCACTGCTGCGCGAAGAATTCGGGCGGCGTACGCTGCAGGAAGTGGTGTCCGGCGATCGCGAAAAAATCATGGCGATCGTTCGTGATGCCGCCGAGATTGATGCCAAGAAAATTGGCGTTCGCATCGTTGACGTCCGTCTCAAGCGCGTGGACTTCGATGAATCGGTGTCCACTCGTGTGTTCGACCGCATGCGCTCGGAGCGCCAGCGTGTCGCAGCAGAATTGCGCTCCACCGGTGCTGCGGAAAGCGAGCGCATCAAGGCTGACGCCGACAAGCAGGCGCAAGTGATCCTTGCCGAGGCGTACAAAAAGGCACAGGAGATGCAGGGCGCAGGTGACGCCAAGGCCGCCGCAATCTACAGTGCAGCTTACGGGCAAAACGCCGAGTTCTACGCCTTCTATCGCAGCCTTGAAGCCTACAAGGCATCGTTCAAAAACAAGAGCGACGTGATGGTGCTTGACCCGAGCGCCGACTTCTTCCGCTTCCTGAAGCAGGGCAGCAAGAGCAAATAAGCCACGCAGTCAGCCGCCGTGGACTTTTTTGCCGCGCTCTGCCTGGTTCTCGTGATCGAGGGCTTGCTGCCATTTCTGGCGCCGCGGGCGTGGCGGGAGACCATGCTCCGGTTGGCTCGCTTCAACGACGGGCAGTTGCGCATGATCGGCCTGCTTTCCATCGCCGCCGGGCTGGTGTCCTACTGGATCACGGTAGCTTTCCTGGGGTGATCTGGCGACCGAGTTTGCGCGCAAGTACCTTCGACGAGTTGGTCAGCTTTTTGTCGAAAGGACCGTTTGACGTGGGCTACAACGGCAAAATCGCCGAAAATCGATAACAGACCAATTGGTCAGGGAGACCTCATGCGGCGGCCATTTCAGTCAAAAGGCGCGCCGTCTTCGCAACCCGGCGCGCCAGCCGGCAATCGGCCTTCGCCTACCCGGCAAACTGCAGCACATGCCCCTCGTGCGGCGGGACCCGGCCCAGCATGACGTCGTCGACAGCCTTGCTGATCGCCATCTGCCCGGACGAGGTCACCACCGTCAGCCAACGCGTCGGCCCGGAAGTCACCTGCGTGACGAACTGCTCCCACGCCTCGCCGAGTCGTGCCTGCAAACCATCTGCCCCCCACTCGCCTGCGCGCTTCTTGGCCTGGCTCGGGGCGAAGAACAAGGTCGGACGCGGCCCTGGCAACGTTGCCGTGCCGCCCAGATGATCCCAATGGGTACCACCGATACTGCAACTGTAGGTAAGCGAATCGGCGCAGTGCCGGTGGATCTCGGCGCGCAGATCCGCGTTACCGGCGAAATCACAGTAGACAGTTGGTACGGACGGGGTCAGCGAGGCCAGTTCATCGTACGTCACCACTCGCGAGTAACAACCGAGCGCATCGACGAAGGCAGCATTGCTTCGCGACGTCAACCCGACCACCTCCACGCCACCGCGCGCTGCCAGGCAGGCAGCTGTTCCGTATGCCGTTTTGCTCGATGCACTCGACAGCAGAATTCTGACGGCGCCAAAGTTCTGGTTGTCGGCCAGAAAGTCATCAAGCAGAAAACTGGTGGCAAACAGCGGTCGCAGGATCGCCAGTTCGGCCTCGCGGTCCTGCCGATACATGCTGTCCGTACTGCAACGGACGTACTGGTTGTAGATCGCCGGCAGCTCGAGCCGATGCTCGCTGGTATCGAGAAAGCCACCCGGACCAATGCGCCCCGGCTTAACCAGAAGATGGCTGGACATGGGGTAGTAGCCATAAAAGCGATCGCCAGCGGAGACGCCATTCACGCCGGATGCGACCACGTCTGCGAATCCCCATACTGGGATGCTGCCGCGCGCAGCATCAGTGGTCGGAAAAAACTCCCAATACTTCATCCGCTCGCCAAACATCGCGTAGGTGACATTGTTGGCGGTGAACGACACCAGATCCACACGTAGCAGGACTTCGCCAGCACCGACTTGCGGCAAGGGAGCCTGATGCCAGCGTCCCTGCGTCGGATTGTTGCGTTGAACGGTAAAGTGCAGGACCGATGTGTTCACTGGTACGCTCCATCAAAGTGCGATCAGCGCTGGGCGACTTGCTCTCCTCCCAGCACTCACGTCGCCCAGCATATCGCACGTGCGCGCTGCTCAGGGCCGCACCCCCGACATCCCGCACTGCTGAATCAGGTAGTCGCGGATCAAGGGCCAAGTGTTGCGCTTGGCGCCGATCGGTGCCACGGCGGAAGCCGTCACGGCGTTGGCGGTCATGCCCGCTGCAGCGCGTGCCAGCAGCAGGCCGTCGGTGGTGGGCGATACGACACCGTCACCGTCGATGTCCATGCTGCAATTGCGACCGACGTTGGCGCGATTCTCCAGCCGGATGATCCGCGGCCGCCCGGTGCTGCTGTTCGCTGTCGTTCCCACGGCCAGTATCTGTCCAGCATACTGCTGGACCAATGCGACGCCGCGCGCAAAGCTTTGACCGTCAGCGACCCGATTGAAATCGAAGCTGACCTCTGCCCAGTTGGCGTCGCGGCTTCCGTCCTCGTTGTAGCGGCGCACCACGAAGTCAGTGCTGGGATCGCCCTTGCTGAGCAGCGCGATCATCTTGCCATCCGCTTGCAGAAAAACGCGGACCATCGCCATGTCTACCCCGCTAACGACGGGTTCGCGCAGGTTGGAGCTGCCCGTCGATGCCGCGGCGCCGAGGTACCAGGTGCCCGGGGTGAATTGCGTCGCATTCGGCGCGCCCATGCGCAACGCGCAAGGCACCAGCGTGAACGAGTCCGCGGTCAGACACGCCCCGGCGAAGATGAACTCGCCGTTGGCCTGAACAATCATGTCGTCGATCCGATCATACGTCGTCGAAGCTGCACCCATTTGCGGCAGGATCAGCGGTTTCCCTGAACTGCCGTTGAAGCCCACATCGATGCTGCCATCGGCGTTGAGTCGTGTGACGCAAGCACGATACGAGTTGTCCTGCTGATTGCAATAGCCACCGAGATAGATCTTGCCGTCGGGCGCCAGGGCGATTCGCTTGACGACGTCGTATGCCGAGATCGAGCGATTGGTGGGCATGACGCGCGTCGCAAAACTGCCGCCACCGAAGCCGGTCTCCGGAATACCGGCCGCCGAATACCGGGCGGCACACATCGCGGTGCCGCTGGCAATACCGCATTGGCCCGCGACGATGATCTTGCCATCCGGTTGGACCGCGACGGCATTCGCAAAACTTGAACTCGTGAACGACTCCGACATGACGACGCCTGTGTTGGCGCCCGGCAGCCCAAACGCGCTGTCGGATGAGAAGTCCGCATTGAACCGTGCTACACACATAAACGTGTTGGGGTCCGGCGATGAGGCGGTCATCGATCCGCAAGGCGCCGCGACGACGAATTTGCCGTCCTGCTGGCGAGCGATTGCGCCGTTGGCGCTCGGACTGACGCGGTTATTCGGGCTGGAATGGATGAAGGTGTTTGTGAACGTGCCGGTCGAGTTCCACATCACCAGACAGAACCGCGTGCCGGGCGTCGAGGCGCCCACCGCTTCGCACGTGGCAGCGGCAACGACCTGGTCATTCGGCAGAGCGATCGCGTCATGGACGCGGAAGCGCTGCTGCGTCACATCCGGGAACTGGCCGTAGGCAAGACCCGCGTACGGGCCATACGTGGCGACATCCGGCTTGCCCGACTGCTGTGCCCATCCGCTACCTGCAAACGCCGACAAAAGCACCAGCGCAGTGAACCACGCCCCAGGCGATCGTGAGTTTGGCTGGCACGACGACGGGCCGGATCTGGACATGAATGACATAGGTTTCCCTCACTGAATGCGACGAAGTGGATCCAGCCGCCGATCGTGGCCGGTGAAGCGTGATCGCTGTCAGGGGGATGAACGCATTGCGGGGCAAAGCCCGACATTGCGCCCGCGCGCTTCGTCGCTACGGTCGATTGGGTGCCCGGTCGGGGCTAGACACTGGGCTGGTGCGGCCAGTACCAGGGCGTTGGCCGGTCGCGCAGATAGGCGGCGTCGACGCGCGCTTCGGCGGCGCGGATGGCAGCCTTGTCGCCGCCTACGCGTGCATCGACGTAGTCGAGCAACGCCGCGAAGTGCGGCGGCGGCCCGCCGCTCGCCGCGAACAGGCGGCGGCTGGTCTCGGCCGCTGCCGCGGCTGCCCCGGTATCGACGTCGCAAGCGTACAGCGCGCGCTGCAACCAGAGCGTCGCGTGCCGCGGTGTAGCGCCTTCGTTGCTTTTCTCGAACCAGTCGAAACGCGGCTGCAGCGACTTGAGCGCACCCGCGGCGTCGCCCTCGGCGAACGCCAGCGCGGCGGCGGCACGCTCGATCTGCGAGGCGCGGTCCGCGCTTCGTCCCACGCTCGTCTGGGCTTCCTCGCGGGCGAGGCGCACCAGCTCACGCGCGACGTCCAGATTGCGTTGCGTGAACGCGACGTCGGCGGCGGCCCGGTAGAGCGCGGCTCGCCCGCCGCCCGATCGCGGAATCTCCTTGCCGATGGCGGCGACCACGGAGGCCAGTGTTTCGCTGCCCGGTGCGCTGGCCAGCTGCGTGTGGATGGCATGGCCGCGCAGCAGGAACAGCTCGTCCTCGAGGCGATTGACCGGGTTCTGGCCCTTCTGTTGCCTGTTGGCCAGCATGCGTTCCTGCAGCAGTCGCATGGAGGTCCTGAAATCGCCGCGCGCATTGGCGATGTTCTGGCGCAGCTCGTCGCTGCGGTAGGCGATCGGATTCTCGCCGCCCAGCAGCGTCCGCGCCGAGCTGGCATTGACCTGCAGTCGCTCATCGGCTCCATCGGTCTTGCCCAGCCGGATGCGAATCGCTTCGAGGTTGTTGCGCTGGATCAGCGCATCTCGTGCCGAGGCACCGCCGAGCGTCGCGAGACGCGGCAGATCCTTTTCGTTCGCCGCGAGGGTCGCTTCCGCCTCGCGCCACAGGCCGGCGCGCGTCAGCATCACGGCCGCATCGTTGGCAACGTCGAGCCGCTTGCGGACATCGCCCGGATAGAGCGACTCCATGAGAGCCGTCCCTTCAGCGAGCAACCGGCGCGCCTCGTCGATACGCCCGGCGCGCGCCCGCTCGATCGCGATGCTCATCTGCAGCGAGGCGTATTCCTTGCTGCGTTGACCGTGTAGCGACGCCGTGAGTGGCATGAGGATTTCGTACTGGCGCAGTGCGTCATCATCGCGGTCGAGTCGTTTCAGGATCGACGCGTAATTCTTGCGCACCTCGATCACGCGTTCGCTCGTCGATTCACCGATGTCCTCGAGTCCTTTCAGTACCGCTTCGTACTGACCCAGCGCCACCGTGTCGCGATTCAGCGTGTTGTTGGTGTCTGCGAAGCGCTCCAGCAACAGCAGGCGGGTCTTGGCATCGTCCTTGAACTGCCGGTCGAGATCCCGCTCGGCCTGCTCCAGCAACGCGACGACGGTCGGCCACCGTCCGCCGTGGCTATCCGGGTTCGCGCTCTGGATCAGTTCACCGAGGTAGTCGGCCACCTTGGTCGCGCGGGTGGCCTCGTCGCGCGCGAGCTGCGCGGCTGCCGTTGCGCGGCTGGCAGCGGCAATGGCTTCCGAGCGCTGCCAGAGGCTTACACCCAAGCCGATGACGACGGCCGTCGCCGCAACCGTGGCAAGCGAGGCGAGCGCCCAGTTGCGGCGCAGCCAGAGCCGGGCACGGTAACTGCGGTCTTCGGCACGGATCGAGATGGGCGCGTGGCGCAGCCAGGCGTCCAGATCGGCGGCGAACGCCGACGCCGTCGCGTAGCGCTCGGCCGGTGCTTTGCGCAGCGCCTTGGCGATGATGGCGTCGAGGTCGCCGTGCAACGCGCGGCTGTCGGCGGGAGCGGGGATGGAATCGCGGGCGCGCGCCGACTGCGGGTCTGCCAGCGCCGCCGCCGATGCGCGCGGCGCATCATCGTGCACGACGGCGTATTCAAGCGCGGCGCGGTTCGAGCTGGTGGCAAACGGGCGCTGGCCCGTCGCCAGGTGAAACAGCATCGCGCCAAGCGAATAGACATCGCTCGCGGCGACCGTGGCGTCGCCCACGATCTGTTCGGGTGCCGCATATTCGAGCGTCAGGCCGCGGCCGGTCAGCTGCGTCAGGTTCGACGGCGAGGTGTCGCCGGTCTCGTCGAGCGCCGACGCGATGCCGAAATCGAGCAGTTTGACCGTGCCGTCGCTGGCGACCAGCACGTTGCTCGGCTTCAGGTCGCGGTGCAGCACGAGCTGGCTGTGCGCATGCTCGACCGCGCGCGCGACATCGCGGATCAGGCGCACGCGCGTCGCCAGCGTCGGCGCCTGCGCTGCCGCGTACGCGAGCAGGGGTTCGCCTTCGACCAGTTCAAGCACGATGAACGCCTGGTCATTGGCGATGCCGGCATCGAGCAGCCGGGCAATATTGGGGTGGTTCAGCCGCGCCAGCATCGCGCGCTCACGTGCGAAGCGCGCCGCCAGCCGCGCGGCCGGGAGGTCGCTGCGCAGCAGCTTGATCGCGGCCGTACCCAGGAACAGGCCATCACTGCGGGTCGCGCGCCACACCTCGCCCATCCCGCCGCTGCCGAGCCGGGCCACCAAAGTCCACGGCCCGAACTTGCGACCGGTCACGTCCAGCACTTCAGCGCTGTCGGCCGCATCTGCCAGCAGCGCCTCGCCAAGCAGCGTCGCGTATGGCGAACCGCTGGCGGCCACCGTTGCAGGCGCATCATCGGCGGCCGCGACGACCGAGGGCAGCAGCCGCTGCAGTTCTGCCGCGATGTCAGCATCGGTCGCAGCGACACGTGCAACGAACGCGGCGCGTTGCTCCGCCGGCAGCTCGAGCGCCTCGTCGAGCAGCGCCGAGACTCGTGGCCAGGACGACGCCCGTACCTTGAAAGGAGTGCTCATCGCTGCATGAACGCAATTACGCGCCGATGTCCGACGCCGGTCGTCGCGTCAATCGGCATCTGAGGGTGCGGTTCCGAGGGCTTGCATCAGCAGTGCCCGCGCCTTGGCGATCTCACGGTTGATGGTGCGCTCTGTCAAGCCGAGCTCGGCGCCGATCTCCTGGCAGCTGAGTCCGGAAAAGATATGCATCTCGACGATCTGGTACAGCCGCTCGTCGAAGCCCTTCAGCTCGCCCAGCGCGCGATCGAGATCGATCAGGTCCACGTTGTCGAGCCACGGCACCGGTGCCGCGCCGGCGTGCGACAACGTCATCAGCGTGACGCCGCCACCGCGCTTTTCGGCGTCGCGGTTGCGCAGGTAGTCGATCATCACGGAGCGCAGCACCTTGCCGACGTAGGCAAAAAATTGCAGCCGGGTGTGCCCGGACAGGCCCTCGCGCTCGGCCATGCGCATGAAACCCTCGTGCACCAGCGCCGTCGCGTTGAGCCCGGTGATGCCGCCGACCTGGGCCAGGCGGGCGCGCGCCAGCCGCTTGATGTCGGGATAGAGCTGGGCGAACAGGGTCCGCATCTGCGCGGATTCACCGTTGCTGTCAGGATCAGGTACTTCTGGGACGAAATCGCTCAACCGGGCCTCGCTTTTCTGTCATTCTGCCTTGCGGTGGGCGCTCACCACGAAAAATGACAGTTTTTCGCGAAGAAGCCGATGCCGGAAGCGGCACGTTCGACAGGATCAGCGTGGGATACGACCGCTCCAGTTCGAGATAGTCGTTCCGCGAACGCGGTATCTCGCACAGCGCAGCGATATCAAACCAGATCACGACGTCTGCCTGACGGCCCACGGCGATGTTGCTGCCGTGAAATTCGTCGATACAGATCAACCGGTAGCGCCCGGCCACCACCATTGACTTCGTCGAGCACAACGCAGCTGAAGCTGCGATAACCGGGTCAGAGCTTCTCGCCGATTCGGGTCAACAGGCGATCCGCCCAGCGCGCGAGGCTTACCAGTGCGACGCTGTCGTGTGCCGTCGTCAAGTTCAGGGCGTAGTCAACCGCGACAGGATCCTCCAGCAACGCATGTGCAGTGGGCGGATGGTTCAGTGGCACGCGATCAACGTACATGCGCAACGCATGCTCGCGCAAATCCGCGGATGTCAACGATGGGTTTGCCAACAAACGTGCGAACAGTTCACGCCAGTGCCAGAACATTGCCGTCATCTGCTGGCCTGACTCGGCCGCCACCATCTCGATTGGGTTTTGCAAACGCGTCGATAGCCAGCCCAGCAGGATCTTCTGCTGATACTGCTGCTGAGAACGCAAGGGAAAATGTGCCAGCCGCACCCCCTCGACGAACACCATATCCGCAGTGTGGCTGGTGCCGTCTGCCATCTCGCGAAAAAGCATGTGGCTGCCCGGTACCAATTGCCAGCGCGCATCGGATAGCAACAGTCGAGTGAGCACTACCTTGACGTCAGCATTCGGCTCCTGCGCCACGCGTTGACGCATCCGGCGCACGGGATTCACCTCGGTCGAGTCATCACCATCGCTGGCCACATAGGTCTGCCACGGTATCTTGCCGCAACAGCCGACAGGAACCTGCAGTAACGCCCGTTCCAGTGCAGTCCGTGACTCAGCGCGCAGGAACTCGTCGCCGTCCAGCGGAAACACAAAATCGGCACCGACCTGCGCAAAGCAGCGTCGTGCAAGGTCGGTCAGTCGAGGCCCCTGTTGAAACGACAGCGATTCGTCATGCAACACAGTGAGCGGCAGCCCCTCCGCCTGCAAAGCCTTCAGGACGGCCGCCGTGTTGTCCGACGAGTTGTGGTCAAGCACCACCAGATGGTCGAGCAGACCGGCATGATGGCGCACGAAAGCTTCGATAATGTCGCCCTCGTTCCGGACCATCGAGACGGCGACCAGTCTCAAAGCAAATGCTCCTGTCCGATCGTGGCGGCGAAGGCTGACGGCTTCATCCCGCTACCTGATCAGCGACGGCAAATGCGGCTCGCTCATGTACTCCGCACTCTGCATCTCGGTCAGACGCGACGCCGTACGCGCAAACTCGCTAAGCACCCGGCGCGTATCGCTGTCTTTCACGTCATCATCGACTGCAGCAATCTCGGCCAGCGGTGCTGCCGCGCTGATGATCAGCTTCACCCGATGGTCGTAGAGAACGTCCACCAGCAACGTCAGGCGGCGGATGACGTTGCTGTCCTTGGTTGCCAGCAGCGGTACGTTGGACAGAATCAGCGTGTGATACGACTGTGCCAGTTCGAGGTAGTCATTCTGCGAACGCGGTGTCTCGCACAGCGCAGCGAAATCAAACCAGATCACGCCATCGGCCTGCCGCCGCACGGCAACATCGCGGCCGAGAATGGTGATGTGCTTCTCGGCGGAGGGCTTCGAGGTCGCCAGCCGCGCAAATGTCGCTGCGAGCTTGTCGTCGGTCGCGGCGCCGAGCGGGCTGTGATACACGTGATCCTGCTCCAGCGTGCGGCGGCGGTAGTCAACGCCGCTGTCCACCTCGATCACGTCCATCCGGTCCTTGATCAGCGCAATGGTCGGCAAAAAATTCTGTCGCTGCAAACCATCGGGATACAGGCGATCGGGCGCGTAGTTCGAGGTCATCACGAACACGATGCCGTTGTCCAGGCAGTTCGACAGCAGGCGCCCGAGAATCATGGCGTCAGCAATGTCGCTGACGTGAAATTCGTCAAAACAGATCAGCCGGTAGCGCTCGGCCAGATGCTCGGCCACCACCACCAGCGGATCGGCCTCATGCTTCAAGCCTCGGAGCTCAGCGTGCACGCTCCGCATGAAGGCGTGAAAGTGAACGCGTACCTTGCGGCGAACGCGGGTGGTCGCGTAGAACGCGTCCATGAGGAAGCTTTTGCCGCGCCCGACGCCGCCAAAGAAGTAGACGCCACGCGGCACCTGCGGACGCGAAAACACACGCCCAAGGCCCATCAGGGAAGCACGCTTGTCCTTGAAAGCATGCAGCTCGTCATTGAGCTGCGCCAACCGCTCGGCGGCGCGCTGCTGCGCGGGGTCAAGCGAGATCCCGCGTTCGGTACAGATTTTCGATAGGGCTTGCAGCATGGCCGCGTAAACGCGCGTTCGATCCCCGACAGAGAACCGCGAGCGAACCCTAGAAATTCAACGTCCGCTTGTCCACCGCAAGCGCGGCTTCCTTGGTGGCTTCGGAAAGCGTCGGGTGGGCGTGGCAGATGCGGGCGATGTCTTCGCTGGACGCGCCGAACTCCATTGCCATCACGCCTTCCACGATCAGCTCCGAGGCGACGGGACCGATCACGTGCATGCCGAGCACCTTGTCCGTTTTCGCATCGGCCAGAATCTTGACCAGCCCGTCCGTACTGCCGAGCGCGCGAGCGCGACCGTTGGCGAGGAAGGGGAAGCTGCCGGCTTTGTAGGCCACGCCCGCCGCCTTCAATTGCTGCTCAGTCTGGCCGACCCAGGCGATCTCGGGCGAGGTGTAAATCACCCACGGGATGCAGTTGAAATCGATATGCGGATGTTGGCCCGCCATACGCTCAGCGACCGCGACGCCCTCTTCTTCAGCCTTGTGCGCGAGCATCGGGCCGCGCACCACATCTCCCACCGCCCACACGTTCGGCGCGCTGGTCTTGCAGTCGCCATCAACCACGATGAAGCCGCGCTCGTCGAGTTTCACACCGGCGGCGTCAGCATTCAGGCCCGTGGTGTTCGGCACGCGGCCGATGGAGACGATCAGTTTGTCAAAGGTCGCCGTTTCCGCCTTGCCGTCGGCGGTGGTGTACTCGACGGTGACGTCGTTCTTGCCCGTTTTCACTGCGCCAACTTTCACACCAAGGTGAATGGTGAACCCCTGCTTCTTGAACAGCTTGGCCGCTTCCTTTGCGATCTGCTCGTCCACCGCACCCAGGAAGTTCGGCAAGCCTTCGAGCACCGTCACTTCCGCGCCAAGACGACGCCAGACCGAGCCCATCTCCAGGCCAATCACGCCAGCGCCGATGACGCCGAGCTTCTTGGGTGCTTCGCCAATGCGCAACGCACCGTCGTTTGACAACACCAGCTTCTCGTCGAAGGCCACGCCCGGCAGCGCGCGGGCGTTGGAGCCGGTGGCGATGATCACCTGCTTCGCGGCAATGGAAGTACTGGATGGATCGCTGACGTCAATTTGATAAACACCATCCTTCGCCGCACCAGCAAACGCGCCGCGACCGTGGAAGAAGGTCACCTTGTTCTTTTTGAACAGGTAGAGGATGCCGTCGTTGTTCTGCTTCACCACGGCGTCCTTGCGGGCCACCATCTTCGCCACGTCCATCGACGCGCCCTGGATGGTGATGCCGTGATCGCCAAAGTGATGCAGCGCATGCTCGTAGTGCTCGGAGGATTGCAACAGCGCCTTCGAGGGAATGCAGCCCACGTTGGTGCAAGTGCCGCCCGGTGCCGGGCCGCCCTTGGCGTTCTTCCAGTCGTCGATGCAGGCCGTTTTGAAGCCGAGTTGTGCAGCACGAATCGCTGCCACATAGCCGCCGGGGCCGCCACCGATTACTACTACGTCAAATTGATCCATTGTTTTTTCCATTCACCGTGCGCGGTGAGTCGTTTATTCGTGGCCTTGAGAAACGCAGCGCGTCAAGGCAAATTGATACGAGTTCGTTTGCGACCGGGAACCCCGGACGCGCTTCGCTTCTCCGGGCTACGTTGTTGATGCATATCCGGCTTTCGTAGGGTGGGCACCCCGTGCCCTCCCTGAGCGGCTCAACCATCGGTGCCGTAGGCATCCGCCACCGTACCGAACGCGTACTCATGGAACTCAACGCCGGCCGGTTGAACGAGAAAGTTTTCTTCGTCAGGCGTGAATGCCACAACCGGTCGAAAAACGTCTTTGCCTAACAATAGTTCGCCTTGGTCAAACAACATCGACAAGTCAAAGGAAAATTCGCCACAAATTTCTTTCGCTACGGCTGCTTCAACACCAAATTTCTTAAGTGTTTGTTTCAGCAGATCAACTTGCTCTCGCTGAAATTTCTCCGCGAGCGCTTCGTACTTTTCTTTGTCGATGATATCCACAGGAAGCGAGCTTACAAATCCAGCAACAACCGCGCCGGATCCTCGAGCGCCTCTTTCATTGCGACGAGTGACAGCACCGCCTCACGGCCGTCGATGATGCGGTGGTCATACGACATGGCGAGGTAGTTCATCGGGCGGATGACGATCTGGCCGTTTTCGACGACAGCGCGATCCTTTGTGGCGTGCACGCCAAGGATGGCGCTTTGCGGCGGGTTGATGATCGGCGTTGACAGCATCGAGCCAAACGTGCCGCCGTTGGAGATGGTGAAGGTGCCGCCGGTCAGCTCTTCGATGCCGAGCTTGCCTTCACCCGCGCGCTTGCCGAAGTCGGCGATCTGTTTTTCGATTTCTGCGATCGACATCTGGTCGCAGTCGCGCAGGATCGGCACTACCAGGCCGCGCGGTGAACCCACCGCGATGCCGATGTCGTAGTAGCCGTGGTAGACGATGTCGTTACCGTCCACCGAAGCGTTGACTACCGGGTACTTCTTCAGCGCGTGCACGGCGGCTTTGACGAAGAAGCTCATGAAGCCAAGCTTGACGCCGTGGGTCTTCTCGAACTTGTCCTTGTAGACATTGCGCAGGTCGATCACCGGCTTCATATTGACCTCGTTGAACGTGGTCAGGATGGCGGCGGTGGATTGCGATTGCACCAGGCGTTCAGCGACGCGCGCACGCAGACGGGTCATCGCGACGCGCTGCTCGGGACGATTGCCGAGCGGCACATTAACTGGCGGGGCCGATACGGGTGCCGCCTTGGGCGCGGGCGCTGCGGCAGGCGCTGACTTCGCCTCCACTGCTGCAATCACGTCGCCTTTCGTAATGCGGTCACCACGGCCGGTGCCCTGCACGCTGGCAGCGTCAATGCCGGCATCGGCCATCATCTTCTTGGCGGCTGGCAGTGCGCCGGGCGCTGCGGGAGCAGTCGCCGCAACAGCCGGGGCGGCGGGAGCAGACGCTGGGGCCGATGCATCCGGTGCTGAAGCGGTGCCAGCCTTGGCTTCGGTGTCAATCACGCCGAGAACGACGCCGGAGGTCACCGTAGCGCCCGCCGCAATCTTGATCTCAACCAGCACGCCGTCGCCTTGCGAGGGTGTTTCGAGCACGACCTTGTCGGTCTCGATGTCACACAGGTTCTGGTCGCGCTTGACAGCGTCGCCGGCCTTCACATGCCACGCTGCGAGCGTGCCTTCAGGTGTGCCTTCGGCGAGTTGCGGCACTTTTACTTCGATCAACATAGTCTCTTCCAGGTTCTTCTCGTAGGGTGGGCAGTCGCTGCCCACGCGGTTACTTTGTGGTGGTGGGCAAAGGTGCCCACCCTACGGATCATTTCTTTGGATTTCGTCTAACGCAAAGCGCGTTCGTCCTTCGTCATTCGTCCTGACAAATCAAAGATTCGTCAACATCTGCCCCGTGCCGAGCTTGGAGCTGAAGGCACTCTCGACGAGCTCCTTCTGCTGCGCGTTGTGCTTGGACAGATAGCCCACGGCCGGCGATGCGCTGACGGCACGACCGGCGTATAGCAGCACTTGCTCAGGCTTGATGTCCGCGCGGAAGTAGGCCATCAGGCGATACCAGGCGCCCTGGTTTTGCGGCTCTTCCTGGCACCAGACGATCTCATGCGCATTCGGGAACTTCTTGAGCTGCGCCTTGAAGTCGTCGTGCGGGAACGGGTACTGCTGTTCGAGACGGATGATCGCGACATCCTTGATGTCCTGTTCGCGGCGGTGTGCGAGCAGTTCGTAGTAGACCTTGCCGGAGCAGACCACCACGCGCTTGACGTTCTTGGCAACGATCTTGTCGGTCTCGCCAATGACCGTCTGGAAGCTGCCTTCAGCCAGCTCTTCCAGCGTGCTGACGGCCTCCTTGTGGCGCAGCAGCGACTTCGGCGTCATCACGATCAGCGGGCGCCGCCAGTCGCGATGCATCTGTCGGCGCAGCATGTGATAGCACTGCGCAGGTGTTGACGGCACGACAACTTGCATATTGTGCTCGGCGCACAGTTGCAGGAAGCGCTCCGGACGCGCCGACGAGTGCTCCGGGCCCTGGCCTTCGTAGCCGTGCGGCAGCAGCAGCGTCAGGCCGCAGACACGACCCCACTTCACTTCACCCGAGCTGATGAACTGGTCGATCACGACCTGGGCGCCATTGGCGAAATCGCCAAACTGCGCTTCCCAGATCACGAGCTGGTTTGGCTCCGACGTCGAGTAGCCATACTCGAAACCGAGCACGGCCTCCTCCGACAGGATCGAATCAATCACCGTGAAGTCGCCCTGTTTCGGGTTAATGTGCTGCAGTGGGATATAGCTGCCGCTGTCCCACTTTTCACGGTTCTGGTCGTGGAACACGGCGTGACGATGCGAGAACGTGCCGCGGCCACAGTCCTCGCCGGAGAGGCGTACGCCGGTGCCTTCGTTCACCAGCGTCGCGTAGGCGAGGTTTTCGGCCATGCCCCAATCGAGCGGCTGCTTGCCTTCGCCCATTGCCTTGCGGTCGCCGATCATCTTTTCCACCCGCGGATGCAGTGTGAAGCCGTCCGGCATCGTGGTGAGTTTCTTGGCCAGGTCCTTGAGCGTCTTCAGCGGAACGGTCGTATCTGCAGTGTCAGTCCAGACGCGACCGACGAACTTAGCCCAGTCCTGCTGATACGGCGCAACATAGTTGGCCAGAATGGTCTTGTTGGTGTGCGTACCCTTGTCCATCGCATCGCGGAACGCGGTGACGTACTGGTCGCCTTCACCTGCCTTGATCACGCCTTCGGCTTCGAGCTTGTCGGCGTAAAGTTTGCGGGTGCCCGGATGCTGATGAATCTTCTTGTACATCAGCGGCTGCGTCACCATCGGTTCGTCCTGCTCGTTGTGGCCGAGACGGCGGAAGCAGACGAGGTCGATGAATACATCCTTGTGGAAGATGGTGCGGTAGTCCATCGCGATCTCGGTGACCAGCAGGCAGGCCTCCGGATCATCGGCGTTGACGTGGAAGATTGGCACTTCGGCCATCTTCGCAATGTCCGTGCAGTAAAGGGTCGAGCGGTAGTCGCGCGGGTCGCTGGTGGTGAAACCGATCTGGTTATTGATCACCAGATGCATGGTGCCGCCGGTGCCATAGTGACGGGTCTGCGACAGCGCCAGCGTCTCCTGTACCACGCCCTGACCGGCCACGGCGGCGTCGCCATGCAACAGGATGCCGAGCACTTCGCGGCCATTCTTGTCGCCACGACGATTCTGGCGGGCGCGCACCGATCCGGTCACCACCGGGTTCACGATCTCAAGGTGCGATGGATTGAACGCCAGCGTGATGTGCATCGGGCCGCCCGGCGTCGTGATGTCGCTCGAGAAACCCTTGTGATACTTGACGTCGCCAGCGGACAGCGTGGTGTCGTACTTGCCTTCGAATTCGGCGAACAGATCTTTCGGCAGCTTGCCGAAGGTGTTGACAAGAACACCGAGACGACCGCGGTGCGCCATGCCGATCACCGTCTCCTGCACGCCCGCCGCACCGGCGTGTTGCAGCATGTGATCGAGCACCGGAATGATGGTGTCGCCACCCTCACCGGAGAAGCGCTTCTGCCCCATGTACTTGGTGTGCAGATAGCGCTCAAGGCCTTCGGCCGCCGTCAGGCGCTCGAGGATGTGCCGCTTCTGCTCGGCACTGTAGTTCGGTTTCAGACAGGTCGATTCGATGCGGCTGCGCAGCCACTCGCGCTCGTCCTCATTGGCCATGTACATGTACTCAACGGCGACCGAGCGGCAGTACGTTGCCTTGAGGGTAGCGATGATGTCCTTGAGCTTGGCGCGGCTTTGGCCGTTCACCGGCAGCAGGCCAGTGGAGAACTCAGTCTCCAGGTCGCTGTCGGCGAGGCCATAGTGCTTGTGGTCAAGCTCCTTGATGAACGGGACTTCCTGGCGCTTGAGCGGATCGATGTCGGCAATACGGCCACCGACAAAGCGATAGGCGTGGATCAGCTTCATCACGCCGAGCTGCTTGTCCATCAGCGTAGCGTCGATGCTCGCCGTCGCCGCCTTGCGCGACTTGGCCATCGCGGCGAAGGCGTCAATCACCGGCTGGTGGGCAACATCCTGTGCACCGGCGCGCATGGCGTCAAAGTACGCTCGCCACTTCGGCTCGACCGATGCCGGATCGGCCAGATAGTTTTCGTACTGCTCCTCGATGTACGGCATGTTGCCGCCGAAAATCGTGGAAGTCTGCTGGAGTTCGTTCATCATTTCCGCTTCTCCTTTGGAGAAGCGAGGACGAGAAGACGACGCTTCGCTAGGACGTCGGCGCTGGCGCGCCTAGGACGCAAGGAGGTGTCAACGTGTTTCCGTCACTCGCTGGTTGCTTTGCTGTTTACTGTCGATTGAAGTTTGATGCCAACGATGCCTCGCGTCCTAGGTGCGCCAAATGGCGCACCGTCGTCCTGGCGCAGCGTCGTCCTGTCGTCCTGCACCGTTACGCGGTGCTACCGCTGATGCAGTGGCACTACGTCACGAGACGTAGCACCGGTGAAGAGCTGGCGCGGACGGCCGATCTTCTGGTCGGGATCGGCCAGCATTTCGTTCAACTGCGCAATCCAGCCGACCGTGCGGGCCAGTGCGAAGATCGCCGTGAACAGCGCGGTCGGGATGCCCAATGCGCGCTGCACGATGCCTGAGTAGAAGTCCACGTTCGGATAGAGCTTGCGGGAGACGAAGTATTCGTCCGACAGCGCGATCTTCTCCAGCTCCATCGCCAACTTGAACAGCGGGTCGTTCTGCAGACCGAGTTCGCCGAGCACCTCATAACAGGTCTCGCGCATCAGTTTGGCGCGCGGGTCGTAGTTTTTGTAGACACGATGGCCGAAGCCCATCAGACGCACGTTGGAATTCTTGTCCTTCACTGCGGTGATGAACTCGCCGATCTTCTCGACGCCGCCATTCTTCTGGATGTCGAGCAGCATGGAAAGCGCTGCCTCGTTAGCTCCACCGTGCGCCGGGCCCCACAGGCAAGCCACACCGGCCGCGATCGCGGCGTACGGGTTGGTGCCGGACGAGCCGCACAGGCGAACTGTTGAGGTAGAGGCGTTCTGCTCGTGATCAGCGTGGAGGATGAAGATGCGGTCGAGCGCACGCACCAGCACGTCGTTGACCTGATATTCCTCGCACGGCGTGGCAAACATCATGCGCATGAAGTTTGCCGTGTACGACAGATCGTTCTTCGGGTAGATCATCGGTTGACCGGCCGAATACTTGTACGCCATCGATACCAGGGTCGGCATCTTGGCAATCAGCCGGATTGCAGCAATGTGGCGATGCTCGGCGTTATTGATGTCGAGCGTGTCGTGGTAGAAGGCCGACAGCGCGCCGACCATGCCGGTCAGGATGGCCATCGGGTGCGCGTCACGGCGGAAACCACGCAGGAAGAACTGCATCTGCTCATGCACCATGGTGTGGTGCGACACATTGCTGACGAAGGCGTCTTTTTGCGCCGCGTTCGGCATTTCGCCATTCAGCAGCAGGTAGCAAGTCTCGAGGTAGTCGCAATTGGTTGCGATCTGCTCGATCGGGTAGCCGCGATACAGCAATTCGCCCTTGTCGCCATCAATGTAGGTGATCGCCGAGCGACAGGCCGCCGTCGACATGAAACCGGGGTCGTACGTGAACTTGCCGGTCTTGCCGTAGAGCGTCTTGATGTCGACGACATCAGGGCCTACGGTGCCCTTGAGCACGGGGAATTCAACGCTGGGCGAGCCGTCGCTGAACGACAGGGTGGCGGTCGAGGAGGCGGTCATTGCAAGCTCCGTTATTGTGTTGAGAGTGTTGGGTATGAGTAAAAACGATCGGGATGAAACATACGGCTAATGCTTGACGCGTGTCTGACGCAGCGTCTCGACCATGCCATCGCATCCCGTGGGAAAGTCATCCGAGCGGCCGGCAATGATTTCCCACAGATCGTTGTCATCGAGTGAAATCAAGGCCAACAACTGCTCGTGTTCGTCGCTCGTGAAGTTCGCACCCCTGCGATCGAGCAGACGGGTCAGGATGATGTCGTTCTCAAGAAAACCGCGCCGGCAACGCCAGCGCAGCTTCGAGAGTTCGAGATCGGTGAGCATGATTGCCGGCGATGATGACTGGGTCAGCCGGCACGCTTGACCAGCATGTCCTTGATCTTGCCGATGGCCCTGGTCGGGTTGAGCCCCTTGGGGCAGACATCGACGCAGTTCATGATGGTGTGACAGCGGAACAGGCGATATGGGTCTTCGAGGTTGTCGAGACGCTCTTCACGTACCTGATCGCGGGTGTCGGCGATGAAGCGGTAAGCAGCAAGCAGCCCGGCCGGACCAACGAATTTGTCGGGGTTCCACCAGAAGCTCGGGCAGCTCGTGGAGCAGCAGGCGCACAGGATGCACTCGTAGAGTCCGTTCAGCTCCTCGCGGTCTTCCTGCGACTGCAGACGTTCCTTCTCGGGCGCCACGGTCTCGTTGACGATGTAGGGCTTGATTGAGTGATACTGCTTGAAGAACTGGCTCATGTCGACGATCAGGTCGCGCACGACAGGCAACCCCGGCAGCGGGCGCAGCGTGATCTTCTGCGGCAGCGTCTGCATGTTGGTCAGGCAGGCCAGGCCATTCTTGCCGTTGATGTTCATCGCATCCGACCCGCAGACCCCTTCGCGGCAGGAGCGGCGGTAACTGATGGAGTCGTCGACCTTCTTCAGCTTCATCAGCGCATCAAGCAGCATGCGCTCGGTACCTTCGAGCTCGATCTCGAAAGTCTGCATGTAGGGCTTCGCGTCCTTGTCAGGATCGTAGCGATAGATTTCGAATGTGCGTTTGTCAGCCATGATCGGGTCCAGCGTTATCCTGAGTTAGAACGTGCGCTTCGCAAGCGGAATGGTGTCGACGGTCAGCGGTTTGGTCTGCACCGGCTTGTAGTCGAGGCGGTTGCCCTCGCTGTACCAGAGCGTGTGCTTCATCCAGACGTCGTCGTTACGGCCGAGCGGGTGCTCGGGCGTATCGCCATAGTCATCCACCGTGTGTGCGCCGCGGCTTTCCTTGCGTGCGGCAGCCGAGACCATGGTCGCTTTCGCGGCTTCCATCAGGTTGGCCACTTCCAGCGCTTCGATGCGCGCGGTGTTGAACACCTTGGACTTGTCCTTGAGCGACAGGTTGGCCGCGCGTTCGGCAACGGCGAGCACCTTCACCACGCCCTCGTCCATGCTCTTCTGCGTGCGGAACACGCCGGCGTGCGTCTGCATCGCCTTGCGCAGATCGTTGGCGACGTCCTGCGGATACTCGCCGCTGTTCGACTGATCAAGCTTGGCGATGCGTGCGAGCGAGTAGTCGGCCGCATTGGCCGGCAGCGGCTTGTGCGCCTTGCTCGCCAGCGCCGTCTCAATCAGGTGGTTGCCAGCTGCGCGGCCGAACACCAGCAGATCGAGCAGCGAATTGGTACCGAGGCGGTTGGCGCCGTGCACCGACACGCAGGAGCATTCGCCAATGGCGTAGAAGCCATTCACAACGGTGTTGGGATTGCCATTCTTCGGCACCACCACCTGGCCATGGATGTTGGTCGGAATGCCGCCCATCTGGTAGTGGATGGTCGGAACGACCGGGATTGGTTCCTTGATGACATCGACGTTGGCGAAGTTCTTGCCAATCTCGTGCACCGACGGCAGACGCTTCATGATCGTCTCGCCGCCCAGGTGGGTGAGGTCGAGCGCGATGTAGTCGCCGTTCGGACCGCAGCCACGGCCCTCCTTGATTTCCTGATCCATGCAGCGCGACACGAAGTCACGCGGCGCGAGGTCCTTGAGCTTGGGCGCGTAGCGCTCCATGAAACGCTCGCCGTCCTTGTTGCGCAGAATCGCGCCCTCGCCACGGCAGCCTTCGGTGAGCAGCACGCCGGCATTGTGCACGCCAGTCGGGTGGAACTGCCAGAACTCCATGTCTTCGAGCGGTATGCCGGCACGTGCCGCCATGCCCAGGCCGTCGCCCGTGTTGATGAAGGCGTTGGTCGACGCTGCGAAAATACGGCCGGCGCCGCCGGTGGCGAACAGCACGCATTTGGCGTGAAAGATCGAAACTTCGCCCGTCTCCATCTCGAGCGCCGTGACGCCGACCACATCACCCTCAGCGTCGCGAATGACGTCGAGCGCCATCCATTCGACGAAGAACGTGGTGTTGCTCTTCACGTTCTGCTGGTAGAGCGTGTGCAGCATCGCGTGGCCGGTACGATCGGCGGCTGCGCAGGCGCGGGGGACCGGCTTCTCACCGTACTTGGCGCTGTGGCCGCCGAACGGGCGCTGATAGATGGTGCCATCCGGGTTACGGTCGAACGGCATGCCCATGTGTTCGAGCTCGTAGACGACCTTCGGGGCCTCGCGGCACATGAACTCGATGGCATCCTGGTCGCCGAGCCAGTCGGAGCCCTTGACGGTGTCGTAGAAGTGGTAGTGCCAGTTGTCCTCGTCCATATTGCCGAGCGAGGCACCGATACCGCCCTGCGCCGCGACTGTGTGCGAGCGCGTCGGGAACACCTTGGAGAGCACGGCGACGCGCAGGCCTGCGCGCGCGAGTTGCAGGGAGCAGCGCATCCCGGCGCCACCGGCGCCTACCACCACTGCATCGTATTTGTGAACTGAGAGAGCCATTCTGCGTGCCCTTATTTAGCAATGGCGCTGAGGCCAAACAGGATGTAGACCGACCACAGCACCACCGCGCCAGCGACGACCCAGGTGTAGGCATTGAGTACGGCGAGAACCGCGCGGTTCTTCACGTAGTCCGGCCACACGTGCAATGCACCCACCAGACCGTGATAGGCGGTGGCGACCAGCGCCAGCAGCGTGGCCAGCTTGAAGCCGGTATTGGCAAATAGACTCTGCCACTGTGCCGCATTCGGCGTGCCGTTGATGAGCAGCAGCGCAATGACCAGCAGCGCGTAAGCGGCGATGACGACTGCGCTGATGCGCTGCAGCCACCATTCGGTGATGAATTTCGATGAAGCAGCCATCAGCAGAGCCTCCAGACCACCAGCGCCGTCAGCACGATGCTGATGGCAAACGATGCAAACGCCGTCGAGCGTGCCGTGGCCAGATCCAGCCACTGGTTGGCATCCTGAATCAGATGCCGGAAGCCGGCGACCATGTGATAGATCAGCGCGAACAGCAGGCCGATCAGCACCAGCTTGCCAAAGATGTTGCCCCAGATGATGCTGCGGAACGCCTCAAAGCCAGCCTCGGACTTGAGGCTCATCTGCAGCATGGCGAGCAGAAACAGCAACGCAACGAACAGTGCAATGCCGGTGACCCGGTGCACGATCGAGGCGACGCCCGGAATCGGCAGCCGGTAGTTGGAGAGTTCACCAAAACCGATATTGCGGAAGACCGGTCGCGGCCTCGCTTTCGGCAGAGTGACTGAATCTGTGTTGGCCATGCAGAGTGCTCCGTAGGACTGATTGGTTGTGTTTGCTATTGTTGGTTTGAACGGTTACTGCTTGTTTTCATTTTGCTGTTCGTGGCTGACCGCGAGCTTGCAGCGTCAGCTCAGGGTATTGGCATAGTGGTGACTGCGGGTGGTACAGAGCCCACGACGGAACTCCACCGGCTTGTCGCCGTATGTGTAGGCAATGCGCTCCACGCAAAGCAGCGGTGCGCCAATGCCCACGCGCAGGGCTTCAGCGGTCACCGGGTCTGCCGCGACCGCCTTCACCTGCTCCTCGGCGCGCAACATGCGGACGCCGAACTCGGTCTCGAAAAAGCCATACATCGAGCCCTCATAGGCATCGAAGCGTTCTTTGGTGAGGCCTTTGAACAGGGCAGCAGGCAACGTGATCTCGTCGAGCACCGTCGGTTCGCCACCGTAGCGCAGCAGGCGGCGCAGCACCAGCACGCCGTCGCCGGGCTTGATGTCGATGGCGCGGGCAATTTCGGCGGTGGCCCGGCCGCGCCGGACGTCAAGCAGGTCGCTGGCGGGATACTCATCCTGACCGTCGTTGCGGCGCATGCGCAGAAAGCGGAACATCGAGCTCTTGGTCTCGGTGTGCGTTGCAACAAAGGTGCCCTTGCCCTGACGGCGCACGACGATGTTCTCGCCAGCCAGCTCATCGATGGCTTTGCGCACCGTACCCTGACTTACGCTGAATTGGGCGGCAAGGTCCTGCTCACTGGGGATCGCCTCACCAGGCCGCCACTCGCCTGATTCGAGGCGCTGCGTCAGCAAGCCCTTGATCTGCTGGTAAAGCGGCTGGAACGACGGCGTCTCCGGGGCCGTAGCCCCGGCCGCAGTGCCGGAGGCGCCTGCGGATGCAGTGTGGGAGGCCAGGGCGACGTCGCTCATATAGCGAATTGTTGCTCAAAATCGCCCGCTTGGCAATCTGTGGTCTTATGTCTTATATAAGACATAAGAGTAGTTGACGCGCACGGAAACTTGTTGAATAATCCGTTCCGGCTTGAACTGATTTCGCAGCGCAGCATCCGTCAACGACAAGTCAGGCGAGTTGCGCGAGAATTGACAGTTCAGTGCTCCGGCTGGCTCGCGGTTTTTGTCGTGGTCTTATACAAGAGCGACGGCGACAGCGGGTTTCGGGGCGCAGTGCCACCCCTAGAAAAGGATCAAACATGAAAGCCCCTGTTCGTGTAGCCGTCACCGGAGCCGCTGGCCAGATTGGTTATGCCCTCCTGTTCCGCATCGCCTCCGGCGAAATGCTGGGCAAGGACCAGCCCGTCATCCTGCAACTGCTGGAAGTGCCGGTCGAAGGCCCGCAAAAGGCGCTCAAGGGCGTCATGATGGAGCTGGACGACTGCGCGTTCCCGCTGCTCGCCGGCATGGAAGCGCACTCCGACCCGATGACCGCGTTCAAGGACACCGACTATGCGCTACTCGTGGGCGCCCGTCCGCGCGGCCCCGGCATGGAGCGCGCTGACCTGCTGCAGGCCAACGCGGCCATCTTCACGGCACAGGGCAAGGCACTCAACGCTGTCGCCAGCCGCAACGTGAAAGTCCTGGTGGTGGGCAATCCGGCCAACACCAATGCCTACATCGCACAGAAGTCGGCCCCGGATCTGCCGGCGAAGAACTTCACTTCGATGCTCCGCCTCGACCACAACCGTGCGCTGTCGCAGCTCGCGGCAAAGACCGGCACCAAGGTCGCCGACATCAAGAAGCTCGTCGTCTGGGGCAACCACTCGCCGACGATGTATCCGGACGTGCGCTTCGCCACCGCCAACGGCGCTGCACTCAAGGACAAGATTGACGACGCCTGGAACAACGACGTGTTCATCCCGACCGTCGGCAAGCGCGGCGCAGCCATCATCGAAGCCCGTGGCGTGTCGTCGGCGGCCTCGGCGGCCAACGCGGCGATCGATCACATGCGCGACTGGGCGCTCGGCACCAACGGCGAATGGGTGACGATGGGCATCCCGTCGGACGGCAGCTACGGCATCCCGGAAGGCATCCAGTACGGCGTTGCCGTGACCTGCGCCAACGGCGAGTACACGCGCGTGACCGGCCTCGAGATTGACGCCGCCAGCCGCGCCCGCATGGACAAGACGCTGAAGGAGCTGACCGACGAGCGCGACGCCATCGCTCATTTGCTCGGCTAGGCCGAGCAGGACGACGTGGCGGCGCTTTGCGCCGCCCACTAGGACGAAAAGACGACGCTTCCGTTGGTCGCTAGGACGCAAAGGTATGCCACCGTTTTTCACCCGTCGTCGCCGAGCTGCGTGCCACTTGTGCGCAGCTCCGTTTTGCAAGCCCACGGTCGCGCGCGGCGCGCCCGACGGTTTCGTGGGCTTGCAAAACGGAAAGTGATTGAGCACTTATTGACTGTAGGAGCGGCTCTGCCGCAACCCACCGTTGATGAGCGCAGAAGGCAGCGGCGGAGCCGCGCCTGGAGATTCGGAAGTCAACACTGACGACGCGGTTTCGGGATGACAGCTTTTTCCTGCAAGCCTTATTTGACAAGGGCTTGGCATGCAAAACCTGTTGAAGTCGATAAGCGGGTAATTCCGCGCTGTGCCCTGATGTAGCGGGGCGTTGAAGGAAAAGCTGATGTCCCTCCCCTCCCCCGGCGCCGCCTTCCGCGCGGCCCTCAAAGCCGAATCCCCCTTGCAAGTCATCGGCGCCATCAACGCCAATCACGCCTTGCTCGCCAAGCGCGCTGGCTTCAAGGCAATCTATCTCTCAGGCGGTGGCGTGGCCGCCGGTTCGCTCGGCCTCCCCGACCTAGGCATCAACAACCTCGACGACGTGTTGACCGACGTACGCCGCATCACCGATGTGTGCGACCTGCCGCTGATGGTGGATATCGATACCGGCTTCGGGCCCAGCGCATTCAACATCGCCCGCACGGTCAAATCGCTGATCAAGTTCGGCGCCGCAGCCTGCCACATTGAAGACCAGGTCGGCGCCAAGCGCTGCGGCCATCGTCCGGGCAAGGAAATCGTCACCACGGAGGAGATGGTGGACCGCGTCAAGGCCGCCGCCGACGCCAAGATCGACCCCGAGTTCTTCCTGATCGCCCGCACCGACGCCATTCAGGCGTTCGGCGTGGATGCCGCGATCGAGCGCGCCATCAAATGCGTCGAAGCAGGCGCCGACGCCATCTTCGCCGAAGCCGCCTACGACCTGCCGACGTACCGCAAGTTCGTTGACGCCGTCAAAGTACCGGTGCTCGCCAACATCACCGAATTCGGCCAGACGCCACTGTTCTCGGTGGAGGAGCTCAAGAGCGCCGGTTGCGGCATGGTGCTCTACCCGCTCTCCGCCTTCCGCGCCGCCAACAAGGCCGCCGAAAACGTCTACCAGGCCATCCGCCGCGACGGCCACCAGAAGAACGTGCTCGACACCATGCAAACACGCATGGAACTCTACGACCGCATCAACTATCACGCGTTCGAGAACCACCTCGATGCGCTGTTTGCGGCGAAGAAGGCGTAACGTCCGCCAGCGCAGCGATGAAAACGCGTGTCACCCGTAGCCTTGAGAAGCGCAGCGCGTCAAGGCAAATGGATACGAACCGCTTTGCCACCGTTAGCCCCGGACGCGCTTCGCTTCTCCGGGCTACAACGCTGTGTTTGTTCGTTGCATCATGCGTCACGTTCGGGGGCACTGCGGAAGCGGCGCCATCGTTCCGGCTCGTGACGAACTCTGCGACTAACAAC
>Ga0208695_1000267_pt1 | contig 64488 bp, 56 predicted proteins | sample AD_UKC111_MetaG_FD_184449 | JGI IMG/M metagenome (GOLD analysis project Ga0208695, IMG submission 184449) | Active sludge microbial communities of municipal wastewater-treating anaerobic digesters from Hong Kong - AD_UKC111_MetaG (SPAdes)... | ecosystem: Engineered > Bioreactor > Anaerobic >... | reverse complement strand
GTGGCAAACGCCACGACCAATCGCAAATTCGACGCTGATCATTATCGGCCAAAGATCAGTGGCGGCAAAGGACGGCGAGCGGCGCCGACGTATCGTCACGTTACGCCATCGCAATCGCCGCGCAGCGCGATCACGAACGCATACAACTCATTGCGTCAAGCGCCATTCAATATGGGCTTGAAGGACTATTTCGACAATAGTCGACTTCCATGTATTTTTCCCTATTAGCCCAATTGGAGAATGGGTTTCGCTCAAAAGCTGATCACAGTATCAAACAGGCCAAGAATGCCGACGACCAAACACGATTACCCGCGTTGGCGAGGCTCAGCGCAACACAAACCAGGCACCGACAGCGACCAGGACCGCAACCACGGCCAGCGCTACCCATTTGCCGCTGCCCCCCGACGACGGCGGATAGTTCGGGCCTTTGCCGCGGAGATCCGCCTTCCCGGCCTGGTCGGCGACCGGCGCCGCAGCTGGTGCTGCTGCTGGCGGAGCCAACGGCGCTGTCAGCGAGACACACTGCGCGGTGGCCAACGGCGTCGCAGTACTGGTGACCTCGGCTGCCTGTGCAACCACACGCGGCTGCTTGATCCAGCCGAGCGAAGCCCGGAATTCGGCCATACTTTTGAAACGATCGATCGCCCTGATCGAGAGCGCCCGGCCGACCGAGGTCAGCAATGCAGGCGAATATCCGGCCGCGGGCGCCGCCTCGTGCAACGGCGGCATCGAATCGCGAACGATGCGCGAGGTTGCCGGTGTTGGCGGACGGCCGGTTCCGAGGAAATAGATGACTGCGCCCAGGCCATAGACGTCGGTCCATCGGCCCTGTTCCATGCTGCCGTCTTCGACGTACTGCTCGATGGGGGCGAAACCGGGCTTCAGGATGGTGGTCAGCGCCTGCGTCATGCCGCCGAGCACCTGCCGCGCGGCACCGAGATCAAGCAGCACGGTCGCGCCGTCGGGCATGACCAGAATATTGTCGGGTGAAATGTCGCGGTGAATCACCCGGTGGGCGTGCAGCTCCGAGACCGCCTCGAAAACCGGCGCCAGCCACGACTGAATCTGCGCCTCGGTCGGGCTGGCGGCGGCGCGCAGGCGAACCTCGCGCAGCGTTTTGCCCGGGTAGTACTGCATCGCCATGTAGGCGGTACCGTTCTGCTCCCAAGCCCGGTGTACGGCAACCAGTGCCGGATGGGCAAACTCGGCGAGCAAGTTTGCCTCACGCAGAAAACCCTTGAGACCAGTCGCAAAGGCGTTGGCAAAGTCGGCCGAACGTGGGGCAATGCGGCCATCACTGGCGCGACCGGCGATGGCCGTCGGCAGAAACTCCTTGATCGCCACCGTGCGCCCGCTCTGGGTATCGCGTCCCACGTACACCACGCCGAATCCACCCTGACCGATCAGGCCGGTGATCTGGTAGCCGGTCAGCACGCTTCCGGCAGGCAGTACATCGATAGTGCTTGGAGTGAGGCTGGGCGCGGTCATGCGTAGTTACGGTTGGCGCAATGCGATGCTGCGGTGGTGGAAACCCGCAAATCGTCAATTTTGCAGTGTGTTTTGCGCAACTGGAAAGGTTAGCGTAGAGACGTAGCCGCGCCCCCGTTCGCGTCATCGATGGCGGCACCAATGTGTATGAAATCTGCACAAAGCCATGCCGGACGGGCTTTCGTCACGATTGCGTAACGCAATGCGTCTTTCTGTTTGTCGGCGGAAACGCCATAATTGACCGGTCTACCTGCCATCGGGCACTGATGGAAACTCCGTCGCAGCAAAATCTGAACCAACTGGCTCCGGGCACAGTGCTCGGCGATTTCCGGATCACCGGAGTCGTCGGCGAAGGCGGATTTGGCATCGTCTACCTCGCCTACGAGGCCACGCTTGATCGCACGGTTGCCATCAAGGAGTATCTGCCATCGTCCATTGCCGGCCGCACCGGTAATCAGTCGGTCCAGGTTCGTTCCCAGCTCAACACCAACGCGTTCACGTCAGGGCTGAAGAATTTCCTGCGGGAAGCGCAAATGCTGGCGCGCTTTTCTCACCCCGCAATGGTCGAGGTGCACCGCGTCTGGGAGCAGAACGGCACCGCCTACATGGCCATGCGCTACTACGCCGGCAAGACGCTGCGCGAAATGCGCCAGACAGCAGCCGATCTGGACGAAACCCGCATTCGCCGCATCCTCGAGCCGGTGTTCGATGCGCTGACGCTGCTGCACGCGCAAAACGTCATTCACCGCGACGTGTCGCCTGACAACATCCTGATGCGCGAGAACGGCGCGCCGGTGCTGCTGGACCTTGGCGCCGCGCGGCTGGTGATTGGCGGCATGACCCAGGCGCTGACCACAGTACTCAAGCCGGGCTATGCGCCGATTGAGCAATACGTCGATGACGGCACCATGCAGCAAGGCCCATGGACCGATGTCTATGGCCTGGGTGCAGTTCTTTACTACCTGCTGGTCGGCTCGGCGCCGCCACAAGCTGTGGCGCGGATGATTACCGACCCGCTGCGCAACCTCGGCAGCCAGGTCAAGATTTCGGTGCCGGAGCATGTCGTTGAAGCGACAGTCAAGGCGCTCGCCGTGCGACCGGAGAACCGGTTTCAGAGCGTCGACGAGCTGCGCGACGCACTCGGCTGGACGGAACCCCTCCCGGTTGAGCCGCGTACCGTTTTTGTTCGTCATGATGGCCCGGCGACCATATCGGCTGCGGGTGGCGCCACCACCGGGTCACGCCCGGTCACCGGCCCCGTCACCGCACCCACGGCGGTATTGCCGGCAACCGCGCAAGCGCCGGCAACGGCACCGCGGGTGGCAACCCAGCCACCGGTGGACCGGGTCTTTCCGCAAGATACCGACGAAGACAGCGATGCCACCGTGGTGTGGAAAGGTCCGCCAATCACCGGTCAGATGGTCGCTGGCGGCGCCTCGTCTACGGCTGCAACGACGTTGGCCTCGGCACGCCCGGCTACGGCTGCCGGCGGTGCGGGCACCACTGCCTCGTCAATCGCGGGCGGACTGGCAACACCAACGCGCATGCCGCCTCCACCAAGAAAGCCAGCAGCCACCGCGCCCACGCCGCCTGCGGCGCCGCCGCCCTCGGTTGCCGGCAGTGGCTCACGTAACGCCGACTACGGTGCCCGCAAGGGCAGTGCCGCGCCGTGGATCGCCGGCGTAGTGGTAGCCGCAGTGCTGGCGGCTGGCGGCTACTTCCTGCTTGGTCGCTCCGGTGATTCCGGATCAGCAAACGGCAACAAGCAGCCGGGCGCCGCGGCAACAGACAAAGACACGCAAGACGCCAACCCGGCCGTGCCGCCGACCTTGCCGCCGGTAGCGGCCAAATCCGATCCACCGGTTGCCAACACCACCGCGCCGGCGGTCCCTGCAGCCACCACGCCGCCTGTCGTCGCCAAGGCCGATCCCGTCAAGCCGGCAGCCGATGCTGCCGCGCAGGCGAAAGCGGAGAAAGATCGCCTCGACAAAGAGAAGGCTGACCGAGAAAAGGCCGAGAAAGCCGAAAAGGCCAGGAAGGACGCGGACGAAAAGGCCAAGGCGAAAGCGGATGCCGATAAGCTGGCCAAGGCGAAGGCTGACGCTGACGAGAAGGCCGCGCGGACGCGAGCTGCTGAGGAACGCGCCGCTGCGGCAGCCAAGGCCGAGCAGGATGAACGTGCGCGCCGTTTGCGGCAGGAGGAGGAAGATCGTCTCGCCGCCGCCAAGGCCAGACAGGATGCGGCCAGCCAGCAGACAAAGGCAACCCCCGCTGCGCCGCCACCTGGTCCCCGGCGAATCGAGGAAATCTCATCGCAAGCAATGGCCGCGTTCAAACGCGGTGAACTGCTCGCTGCACGCAATCTGTGGACCGAGATTGTCAATCACGCACAAGCCAGCGGACGTGACAAGGCTGTGGCGTACAACAACATGGCGGTGAGCTACTGCCAGAACGGCGACGAAGTGAGCTGCGAGCGCATGTACGCCGCCATGCTGCGCGCTGATCGCAGCTACAACGTCGATGCCGGGGAACGCGAACATCCGCACTACAAGCGGGCTTTCGAGCGCGCCTGGCGCCTGGTTCGCGGCGCGACCAGTTATTGAGGTTTTGCCACGGCCGCTGCGATGATGGCGGTCAGCGGAAGAATTCGATGATTTCGGCAGCGCGGGCGTAGGCATCGCGCTGCCCAAGACGCATCAGTGCATCGATAAAACCGGGCTCGAACAACAGGTAGCTCGCCAATGACGCGCCACCACTGCCGCTGATCAGGCCGCCAAGCGATTGTCGCGTCGCCAGCGGCAGCTCTGCGGCATGTTGCAGCGCCAGCGCGTCCAGCGATTGCGAAGGTTGCATGGCAAATACCTGCACCGGCCGGTATGGCAACACGGCTGCCACCTCGGGCGGCAAGCGCTTGAGCGTTTCTGTCACCCGCTGTGCCTGTTCAACGTCGGCCTGCAGCGTATCGTGAAAGACACTGGCCATCGCGTGCGACGCCACGGCGCTCAGGCCCGGGCGTTCCTGCGTCGGGGCGTCACGCCCGAGACCGGAGCGTTTGGGTTGCCCGACGCCAATCACCATGATGCGGTGAGCGCCAAGGTGCATGGCCGGCGATAGCGGCGAGATCTGGCGCATCGAGCCGTCACCGAAGTATTCAGGTTGACCATCCACGGTCAGTGCGGTCGCCGGAAACACGATCGGAATGGCGCTGGAGGCCATTAGATGATCGACAGTGATTTGCTGGAACTCTGCGCGTCTGCCCGGGCGATTCCACGGCGGTGTGGCGGAGTCGTCGTCGGCATGGCAGAAGGTCCAGTGCACCCCGCTTGAATAGCTCGATGCGGTGACGGCAACGCTCGCGAGCACGTTTTGCTGCAATGCCCGCTCAATGCCGTCGAAGGAGATCGCCTTGCGCAGGGTGGCGATCAGCGGCGTATTGTCGAGGATCGCGCCGTGGGCGAGCGCACCGCGCGTGAGGTTGATCGCAGCCAGATATTTGTTGCTGCCGCCAAACCACGCGTTGGCAGAGGTTTCGTTGATCCGGTAGACGTCCGCCGAGCGGACGATCTCCCAGAATCGGCCAAGCTCGGTGAATGCCTGCAGGCCCAGTTCGGCGTAACCAGCCAGCGAGGTCGCGTTGATCGCCCCCGCAGACGTGCCGACCAGCACCTGAAACGGAAACCCCTGCGCGGCCTCGGCGCCGGTCTGCTGCAGCAGCGCCGCCATCGCCTTTAGTACACCCACCTGGTAGGCCGTCCGCGCGCCGCCCCCCATCAGCACGAGTGCGCGCCGATCGCCCCCCTCCTGCATCAACCCCGAATAAATGATGGTTCCCAGCGCCATGGCGTCAGCTTAACCCGCGCTTCCAATGCGGCGCAAATCGGCCCTCAGCGGCAAGCCGGCGGCGAAGTCGCCGCCCAGTAACCTGATTGACTTTTCCATGAAACGACCATTTGGCGAGGGCCAACGCCATGCTTTCTCATAAGTCGACTTGGTCTCAATTGGACTGTCAGCCCTTTCCGAATAGGGCTTTCGTTCAAAAGTTGCCTGTTCGACGTTCACTCGATCACGTCGGAAACGCGGGGCGTTGCGCCACGACGGCAAACCCCATCACCGCTGCACCGGCTTCGTACCGCAATCGCGTTTCCATCGTCTGTACGTTGGCGAACCCACTTGCGGCAAGTGCCCGCTGCAAGTGCGCCTCACTATGCCGAAAGCGGCCGGTGGTGGCCAGTTCAACGCCACTGCCCGCCACCGCATCAGGTGACGCTTCAACCGTAAATGCGAGCCAGCCACCAGGGCGCAATGCATGTTGCGAGAGACCCAGTATCCGCCCCAGATCGCCGAAGTAAAGCAGTGTGTCGGCCGCAAACAGCAGATCAAACTGCTCATTGACTTCTGCCAGCCACGACGTGAGTTCGGCGCAGTGCAGTTCGTCATAACCTGATCGCGCGACGGCGCGCTCCAGCATGCCTGCCGACAAGTCCACCCCCACCAGCCGGCGTGACAGTGGACGGAGCAGCGGTGCGCACAGACCGGTGCCGCAGCCCATGTCGAGGACATCAAGCGACTGCGCGGTTGGGCTCGGCATGACCGCTTGCATATGTTCAAACAGGGCCTCCGGGGCCCGGTAGTGCAGGCTCTCGCGCAGCAACGAATCAAACTGTCCTGCACCGTCGTCGAAGGTCTTGCGGACAAATTCATCCGACGCACGCTCTGGTAGACCCGCACCGGAATAAGCGGCAAGCAGGTGCTGTGCCGCTGGATCGCTTCGGTCAGCCTCGCACCATGCTTGGACGACGCCCACGGCTTCGCCACGGCGCCCTGACTCATTCAGTGCCCAGGCGAGCGGGCGATAGGCATCGAGGCGAGCGGCATCGAACGCAAGCGCGCGTTGCAGCAAGGCGATGCCCTCTTCCCGATAGTCGCCATAAGCATGCAGGATCAGGCCGAGGCCGCACAATGCCCGCGCATCGTTGTCGTGAAGCGTCAACGCTCGTCGGTAAAGGCTCGCGGCCTCACGATCATGAGACTGCTCCGCCAGCAGGTCCGCCAGCGCGATCAGGGTTTCAAGGTCATCCGGCCCTTCCGCGAGCCGGGCGCGCAGCGTCGCTTCGGCGTCGGCGTGGCTGGTCGTTTTCACGGCCGATAAAGTGTTACCAGCCAGCCGGTGACCGGTCGTCCAGCTTCCTCGCGCAGCTTGACCCTGCCTATGGCGACTACCCGCAGGCCGGCAGCACTGGCTGAGGAGGCAACATGGACCAGGCTGTGCGCGTAACGCCCGGACGGCAACAGACGATGTGGCTGCGTGTCATCGTCCGAGGCTTCGACCGTGTAGAACACATGGCCGCCGGGACGCAGCGCATCACGCGAGGCGCGCATGGCGTCGCCCAATGCAGCAAAGTAGCAAAGTGTGTCGGCCGAGACAATGACATCGAACGCCGCCACGCTATCCCGCAGAAACGCGACCAGTTCGGCCTTGTGCAGATCGGTGTAGACGCTCCGCGATTGAGCCTTGGCCAACATGCCGCCGGACAAGTCGAAACCGCAAAGCCGTCGGGCCCACGGTGCCAGCAATGGCCCGCACAACCCGGTGCCGCAACCGGCATCGGCAATATCGAGTGACGCCGCCGCTGAGGGATAGACCGATGCGAAAGCGTCGCGAATCAGTTCTGGAGCCCTGTATTCAAGCGATGCAAGCTTGTCGTCAAAGCTGGCTGCAAAGCCGTCGAACACCTTTTCCACATAAGCGTCACTGGCACGGTCAGCGGTGTCGGGCGTGGTCAGGGCTGCCAGATGGTGCTGCAGCACCGGGTTGTCGGGGTCTTCCTGCAGCCATCTGCGGTAGTGCTCGATGGCTTCCTCGGTGTGACCGAGGTGGACCAGTGCGCGTGCCACATGCTCGCGCGAGGCCATGTGCGGCGCCAGGATGATCGCCTGACCGCAGGCATCGACGCCTTCGGCGGTGCGACCCAGCTCAATCAGCGTCTGCGAAAGGTTGTACCAGGCGTAGGCAAATCCTGGCGAAAGCTCGGTCGCACGCCGGAACGCGGCCTCGGCATCAATGAGGCTATCCGTCAACAACATGCGACCAAGATTGTTGTAGCCGCTGGCGGCGCCGATGGTCTCGCCGGCCAGCTCGATGCTGCGGCGATAGGCCTTCACTGCATCTGGCTTGCGGTTGATCTTGGCGAGTACGTTGCCGACGTCGTTCCAGCGCCCCGGTTCCTCGGGCATCAGCGCGATTGATCGTTCGATCAATGGCAACGCTTCAAGCGACCGGCCCTGCATGTCGCGCAACGCCCCCAGCAGATGCAAGGCATCGGGCTCGTCTGGCAACTGCTCAAGAATCGCATTCAGCAAGTTTTCAGCTGCCGCCGCCTTGCCATTGGCAAGCAGCCCTCGAACCAGTTCGATCGATTCCGCGAGCGTCAGGCTTACCGGTTCTTCCGTATTGCCGCCGCCTGTCGGGCCGCTGCTGGGCGCCTCATCGACTGTCATTGCAGTCCTATGGCAACTGAGGGCGATAACAAGTGACTGACCCGGAGACGGTCACCGTGACTGAGCCCTGCGCGCCCCCACTTAGATAGATCGTGTCCAGCGATGAGACGATTCTGCCGCCGAAATTCTGATGCAGCAGATTGACCGATCCATCGCTATTGACCGAAGCAACGACAGCCGTGTGGCGCGGCAGACCAAAGGTGTAGGTCTGCGTATTGCCATCGGCGTCTTCGGTGGTCGTTGTGAACTGACTGAACTGCAGAACGTCGCCCGGCTGAAGATTGCTGCGCTGGACGACACTCCCCCAGACGTAGAGATCGCTGCCCGGTCGCCTTGCCCCAATGGACTGGATTGCCCGCTCTGCCGCATCCCAGCACTCGCCGCGGTCAATCTGCTGACCAATTCGCGCCTGGAGATGGCTGACAATGTTGGCGCCCTGTGCAGGCGTGGCGGGTGTTGGCATGATGCGTCCCTGATGTGTATTGGTGAGCGCGCGCAGGGCTTCCTGCGCGCGACGCTGTGGCGATCACGGCTTCAGCACCGGGCGCCCCTCATCAGTCAAAGACGTATTCGAAATCCCCGTTAGCGACATTGATGGCGATCTTCTGCAGCTCCTTGCCATCGATCGTACGCCGCAGATATTCCTCGGACAGCCGCGGCAGGATGGTGTTGGTCAGGATCGCATCAATCATGCGGCCACCGCTCTCGATTTCGGTGCAGCGCGAACCGATGAGTTTCACCACCTCGTCGCTGTAGCTGAACTCTGCCTTGTGATTTTCGGCGACACGCTTCTTGATGCGGTTGAGCTGCAGGCGGATGATGTTGCCGAGCATCTCGTCGGAGAGCGGGAAGTACGGCACCACCTGAATGCGGCCGAGCAGCGCGGCGGGGAACACCTTCAGCAAGGGCTCGCGCAGCGCCTTTGCGATGGCGTCCGGCTCCGGCATCAGTTCCGGATCGCGCGTCATGTTCATGATCAGCTCGCTGCCCACATTGCTGGTCAGGATGATCACGGTGTTCTTGAAGTCGATCAGGCGGCCCTCGCCGTCTTCCATGATGCCCTTGTCGAACACCTGGAAGAAGATCTCATGCACATCGCTGTGCGCCTTTTCGACTTCATCGAGCAGCACCACGCTGTAGGGCTTGCGCCGCACGGCTTCGGTCAACACACCGCCTTCGCCATAGCCAACGTAGCCCGGAGGTGCGCCCTTGAGCGTGGAGACGGTGTGCGCCTCCTGAAATTCGCTCATGTTGATGGTGATCATGTTCTGTTCGCCGCCGTAGAGCTGCTCGGCAAGCGTCAGCGCGGTCTCGGTCTTGCCGACGCCGGAGGGACCAACAAGCATGAAGACGCCGATGGGCTTGTTCGGGTTGTCAAGTTTGGCGCGGCTCGTTTGGATTCGCTTCGCGATCATGTCCAGGCCGTGGCGCTGGCCGATCACCCGCTGGTTGAGCGTGTCGGCGATCTTGAGGATGGCCTCGACCTCATTCTTGACCATGCGCCCAACCGGGATGCCCGTCCAGTCGGCAACGACTGAGGCCACGGCCTGCGCGTCCACCGCCGGCAGGATCAGCGGCGCATCGCCCTGCATCGAAGCCAGCTTGCCCTGCAGTTCACCCAATTCCTTGAGCATCGCGGCGCGGGCATCATCCCCAAGCGGGACGGACGTATCGACTTTGCCATCGCCCGAGCCGCGAAGCTTGCCACGCAGATCAAGGATGGTGTCGACCAGCGCTTTCTCCTCTTTCCAGCGCGCTTCCAGCGTCGCCAGTTTGGCCGCCTCTGCATCGCGCTGGCCCTGGGCATCGGCGCGGCGAGTGCCGACTTCGATGCCGACGGCAGCTTCGCGATCAATGATGGCAAGTTCGACATCCAGCATCTCGATACGACGCTGAGTGTCTTCCACTTCCGGTGGCGTGGCATGCTGGCTCACCGCAACGCGCGCGCAACTGGTGTCGAGCAGGCTCACCGCCTTGTCGGGCAATTGCCGGGCCGGGATGTACCGGTGCGACAGCGTCACTGCTGCGGCGATCGCTTCGTCGAGCAGCAGCACCTTATGGTGTTTCTCCAGCACCGTGGCGACGCCGCGCAGCATGGCAATGGCTTTTGGCTCATCAGGCTCCGGCACCTGCACCACCTGGAAGCGGCGGGTCAGCGCCGGATCTTTCTCGATGTACTTCTTGTACTCTGCCCACGTGGTGGCGCCAATCGTGCGCAATGTGCCACGCGCCAGTGCGGGTTTCAGCAGGTTGGCCGCATCGCCTGTACCTGCCGCCCCGCCTGCACCTACCAGCGTATGGACTTCATCGACAAACAGAATGATTGGCTTGGGGCTGGCCTGCACTTCGTCGATGACCTGCCGCAGTCGCTGCTCGAATTCGCCTTTCATGCTGGCGCCCGCCTGCAACAGGCCGATGTCGAGCGTCAGCAGCGAGACTTCTTTCAGTTGCGGCGGCACGTCACCCTTGGCCAGACGCAGCGCAAAACCCTCGACAACCGCAGTCTTGCCGACGCCAGCCTCGCCGGTAAGGATCGGGTTGTTCTGCCGCCGGCGCATCAGGATGTCGACAATCTGGCGAATCTCTTCGTCACGACCGGTGACCGGATCGATTTCGCCTTTTCTGGCTTTCTCGGTCAGGTCAACGGCGTACTTCTTGAGCGCCTCCTGCTTGCCCATTTGCGCTGGCGCCATGGCGCCACTTGCCTCGCCCGGTTCGCCGCCAATGCCGGTGCCGTCACTGGCGGTGAGCGCGTCTTCCGGGGAGCCCTTGACAATGTCGGGCAACTTGTCAGATAGCGCATCAATCCCCAGCTTCTCGAACTCCTTCGAGATGCCGTAAAGTATGTTGCGCAGCCCCATCGTCTTGACCAAACCAACCATGATGTAGCCACTGCGCACCTGCGCATCGCCGTACTTGAGCGTGCCGTACACCCAGGCGCGCTCGACGGCCATTTCGATGTGCTCTGACAAGTCAGAGATTGCAGTGGCGCCGCGCGGCAGGCGATCCAGTGCTTTGGTCAGATCCGCCGCCAGCTTCGACGCATCAACCTCGAAGTGGCGGACGATACGATGCAGATCGCTGTCGTTGTTGGAAAGAATCTGGTGCAACCAGTGCACCAGTTCGACATATGGATTGCCGCGCAGCTTGCAGAAGACGGTGGCGCCTTCGATCGCCTTGTAGAGCAGCGGATTGAGTTTTCCGAAGAGCGCGGTACGGCTGATTTCTGACATGGTCATCCCCTCTTTCTGGACAATGTTGGTTTCGACGCGCTACACAGCACTGGCGTCGGTAAGTCGTTCGGCATCGAGAATGACGTCATCGGCGTCCCGATTGCGCCGCGCCGCGGGCATGGCCAGCCAGCTGGTCCAACCCAGACGGCCACCGACACCCAATTGCGTCGCCGGTACCTCTTTGCGTTCGAGTACGACCTGCACATCCCAGGCGATCTCGACGCCCACATAGTTGCGTACCCAGTCGCGTATTTGCAGAAAGCGTACTCCGCCGGGCAGATAGCGCTCGAACTCCGCGAGCGGCATCGCTCCCACCCGCAGGCGAAACTTGCTCTGCACATCGGGCACCTTGGCGCCAGCAATCGCTCCCTGACCCAGGCGGGATGAGGCTGTGCCAAGCTCGATCCGGTGCTGGCCACCGTCCCCGGCCGAAGCGACAGAGACCAGCCTGGTGCGATCACCTTCTGCGAGCCGCAGCCAGTGCGTGCAGTACTCACGCATCGAAACCGGCACGCGCAAGAGCGCAGAGAGGCCACGAATCAAGCCCTCCGGGTTGCGCGTCTGGCGCGTCAAGTGACCGGCGTGATGGAGTTTCAGATGGTCTGGAACGCTGTCACGATCGCGCAAACTCTGCTGACCCAGTCCGACCAGGCTGGCGACGTAGCGACCGAAGTGGTCACGACCGGGATTGTCGAGGCTGGTTACCGCCTGGCAATCAGCCCACGCACGGTAGAACAGGAGAATCATGCGGTGCTGAAAGATGTCGCAGAAACGGGCAATGGTGTCGTCCTTGTAGTGCAACGACCGTTCCTGCACGTATTCCGTGATGTGCTGCGGCAAGGCACCGTTCGGGCCGAACAGCCCGAAATGATGCACCGACAGTCGACCCAACCCTCTGGCAGCGACGCCCTCCCGATATTGGTAAAGCGTGGCGGGTGCAAACATCAGCGAGGCGTGCTGCGTCAGCCGTAGCGGTTCGTCGCGCGGGCGCGGCGCACGGCCGAGGGGGGTATCACCCTCGATGCAGGCATCGACATGGCGCATTACATAGTAGAAGTCGAACCGCGTCGCATCGGCCGACAAGCCGGAAAACAGTCGCGCCAGACGGTTCGCTGCGTCGCGCGGCGGCAAACCCTGCACCGGTGAAGGATTGGCGGCGGGTGAATTGGCGATGCTGGACATGCAACCGCGAGATCAAACCGTTGGCCGGCGGCCAATTCGTGGCTGCCATTGGCCGATGGCGCCACGCTGCACGGATCGCAACGAAAATTCAGTAAACGAATTGATGCTCACATGCCGCGCGAAAAACTGCTCAAGCACCGCCCCCAGCAACCACGGGCTCACGCCGGCAAACGGAATTTCATCGACATCGAGTTCGAGTGACACGCCGCGACCGAACACGATCGGCCCACGATTGGGCACCCGTCGATTGACCGCTTTGACCGCCAGCTTCTGCACGCCGCCCACCTGCGCATCTGATCCCGACGCCCCCACCCTGGCGTACAGCTCCAGCAATTCACGCACCGCACTGGCGCCTTGATCTGCATTCACGTCAGTCAGCGTCAGGTAGTTGAGGCTCAGTTGCGAGATCAGCCGCCACGTAATCTCGCGCTCCGCCAGCGCCGGCGATGGCCGCGTGGGCCCTGCGATGAAGCGCACTGCGTCGATCGGTGCCGAGGTCATCAGCGTCAGATCGGTGTCTGCGTTGCCGACGGGCGTCAGCAAAGGCAGGTCACGATTGGTGCACAACGCATCGACGGTAATCTGGCGGAGGTCGGAGGCAAACGGTGCCTCCTTGATGTCTACCAGAGACAGGAAGCACTCGGAGCCGATGTATCCCGTCCGCGGCCCATGTCGGCGCGATTGCTCCGACAGCAACCGTGGCTCGCGGCGAACAGAAAAGTACGCACCGGCGCCGCGACGGTCAACGTCAGCAGCCGCGTAGAACGGATGGAAAACGACCTCGCGATCAGACTCCGCGTGGTGCCCGGTAACACGATTGATCGAGTGGATCTCGAAATCGAGTGGTCGGGTACGTTCGACAACGGCGTGGTACTCAAATCGCGTTGAAGTGACCGGGATGCGATCTGACGTTCGCTGGAACAGATTGACAACTGGCGTGCAGTACAGAGCGAAGTTATCGACATCGATAAGTGGCTCCAACGCTGCATTGGCCTGTTTCAGCAGAAATACAATCTCGAACCGGTTGCCCTCCATCGGCGGCAGGGCACGCTGCAACCCGTTCATCGAGAAAAAGCGAAAGCGATCGGGAAACGCGAAGTATTCGTGCAACAACCGATGCCCATCAAAGGCGCGCGAATTGACCGGCAGCATTGCCTGCTCAACGGCAAAACCCTCTACCCGAAGTGCATCGGGTTGATAAGGCACCAGGTGTTTGATCGGCAAACCACCTGCGTGAACCATCACGCCGACACATTGGGTGTGCAACATCTCCTGCAGGCGCGATGCGACATCTGGCATCCCCTTTATAAACAGCGGCAACGAGTCAAGCTTGAGGGCCGATACTGGCACTTGCGCGGTCGTTTCGAAGCCAAGGCGCAGTGCACCTCGCACGGGTGCGCCCCAGCGATAACCAGCGATCGGCAGATCAGGGGGAGCCGCTGTCAATCGCGCTTCGGTAAGCTGCACCGGCCAGATCGTGACATCGTGGGCGGTGCGGAACTCGCACGCGGTCTGCTCGTGCGCGGGCAGGCGCGCGCGAAGCCGTGAGTTCCGGGGCAACAGGTGTCCGTCCGGCGAGCCGCCTTCGGACCGTGATGGAGTGAGCTGGGCTATCCCCATGGCTGGAGTCGGCGCCAGGTATCCGGGATAAATCAGATCAAGCAGACGCTGCGAGAACCTGGGGAACTCGGCATCCATCTTGAGCTGAATTCGCGCCGACATGAAGGCAAAGCCTTCCAGCAAGCGTTCGACGTACGGGTCGGCAACCTCAAGACCGCGCATGCCCAGACGAGCAGCCACCTTCGGAAACTGCTCAGCGAACTCGGAACCCTGCTCGCGGACATAGGCCAGCTCGCGGTTGTAGTAGTCGAGCATGCGCGGATCCATTTACGCCACTCCCGTCGACAACTGATCGGCGATGGTAACTTGTCCCGTTTCGAGATCAAGCTCGGATCGAATGAGCAACTCAATCGGAAATGGCATCGACCACAGCTCGCCGCGCAACTCGAACTGCAGCAGGTTGTGGTGCCCCAGGCTATCCGCCGGGGCGATCGCAGTCACCTTGAGCGTGTCGGGCAGGATGCGCGGCTCAAAGGTCAGAATCGCCTCGTGGATGCCGCGCTCCAGCTCCCGCCAGTCAACGCCGGAGAAGTGTTGCCCGGACAGTACCGGGATCCCGTAGTTGATGACCGAACGGCGCACTTCCGGGTAATCATTCAACTGGTCCCGCGTGTGATGCGACGTGGTGTTGAGCAACCACACCAGATCGCGCAACACCGTGCGCTTGAGCCGACCTTTGGATACCACCGAATTTTGCAGCAGCTCCTGACGGTTACCTGGCTCATCATCAGTCAGTCGGTCGAGCAATGCCGGTTGCAGCCGATCACCTTCGGACCGTAATATCGTGCGCTCATCCATGGCAGCTGCCAGTCAATACCACAAGCCGACATCGCCCCATGTTTTGGCGCTGCGCTTCCATCGCTAGGCAGACTCTGCGCTGGCGAGCAGGAATGACACCAGACGAGTATCCAGAATTGGATGTTCGCCCACGTCGCTGCTCCATAGACGTTGCCCCATGCCAAACCACATGCCGGGATGCGCTTCGTGCCATTCAGTAACACGCGATTGCTTCAACAGATCTGCATTGTCGCCCGTGGCTTCGGCCGTGCCGGGATAGCGGGCCGGTACGAGCACCGGCACCCGGCCTTCGTTCGGTAGCAGCACCTCGCCCGACGCCCAGACAAGATCACGCAAGTCTGCGGGTGGCTCAAGACTAACGCCCTGGCATGATTCAAGAGGCAGCCAGAAATACTGACCATTGGCAATGATTTCGCACACAGGCCCCAGTCGTGAATCACCGTCGGCAAACCACTCGCAGGCAACGCCGTCAACCGTGCAGGCTCTCGGCTCCGCCTCATCCAACGCACGTTCGCGCAGCGCAGCAGCAGCAGCGTAGTCGCCGCCACCGTCGTGACGCAAGGCTTCAATCAGCGGGCCGATCCATGCCGGAGGTTTGCCCATGACCTGCGGTGCACGTTTGCCAGCGAAGACTTCCGCACGAAACAACTCGTAGCGAATGGCCTCTCGGTAAGTCTGCGCCATCGGCAAGGACTTGGCGTCCATCTGCCCGCAAACCTGCAATTGCGCCAGGGCGCGAGTCCAGTTGCCCATCACGCACAACAACTGAAACAGATGAATTCGGAGTTTGACGTTTGCCGCATCAGCCTTGATGCGACTCTGCAACTCTGCGAGTTGATCCTGCAACGGTGCGTGGCTTACGTTAGACATGTTGCGCTTCCGATCTTCGAAGTGTTCTGTGTGTTCTTTTCGCAGCCCGACCGTTTGCACTGGAACCCTGGTGCGGTCTGTCAAGTCTGTACGTCGCTCGATGCAGGCCGGTACGTCGACGCCGAAAAAGCAAACCGGCGTACAGGGCCGCAAAGCCCTATACGCCGCGCAGGATCAGGAAGAGTGACTAGATCTTCTTGTTCTGCTTGATGTCGAAGCCACCGGTGGTCACGCCACCGTCCGCCCCGCCCTGCTCGTTTTGAGCCTGGTACTCGATCTTGATCTTGGTGAAGTTGAACGAAACCGATGCGTTCGGAATGTCGGCCGAACCACCGAGCTGAACGCTCGAGATCAGCACGTCGCTCATCGTCACTTTGAGGAACACAAGTTTGGTGCCGCCGGACTTGACCTGCTCCAGCTTTGCCTCGGGAATGTGCTCGCCGGTGCAGCACTTCACCAGAAGGTCAGGCACGGATTTGTCCATGCTGGTCGTGAAGTGAAAGTCCTGCAGGTCAGCCTTGCCGGTACCCATACCGCCACCGAGGCGGGCACTGCCGACGTTGGAACCGCCGAACGAGTACGACTCGAGGTGAATCCAGCCCGGATGCTTGTCGTCCTTGGCTTCACCATTTACGCCGGTAATCTTCAGATATGCGTCAAATGCCATGATGATCTCCTTAAGATCGTGAGAAAAGATGGTTGGTAGACTTTGCTACTCTGTCAAGCGCCACTAACTTGACGCTCCTGTCTACATAGACGCAACCACCGAGTTGAAAATGTCATCCTTGCAATGAAATGTTGGATGTACCGATCAGGACTTCGACTTCGCCGACGGCAACTTCGACACGAGGCGCAGCGAAACCGTCAAACCTTCGAGCTGATAGTGCGGGCGCAGGAAAAACTTTGACGTGTAGTAGCCCGGATTGCCCTCAACCTCTTCCACCACCACTTCTGCCGCAGCCAGCGGACGGCGCGCCTTGGTTTCCTGACTGGAAGATTCCGGGTTGCCGTCGACGTAGTTGGTGATCCAGTCATTCAGCCAGCGCTCCATGTCCTTGCGCTCCTGGAACGAGCCGATCTTGTCGCGAACGATGCATTTCAGATAGTGCGCGAAGCGGCAGCAGGCGAACATGTACGGCAAACGCGCAGCGAGATTCGCATTGGCAGTCGCATCTGGATCGTAGTATTCCGCCGGCTTGTTCAGTGACTGGGCGCCGATGAACGCCGCCAGATCGGTGTTCTTGCGATGGACCAGCGGCATGAAGCCGTTTTTCGCCAACTCCGCCTCCCGCCGATCGCTGATCGCAATTTCCGTCGGGCATTTGAGGTCTACGCCACCGTCGTCGCTCGGGAAGGTATGCGCGGGCAAATCGGTGACGATACCGCCAGACTCAACACCGCGAATTGAAGTACACCATCCGTACTCCTTGAAAGAGCGGTTGATGTTCGCCGCCATTGCAAAGGCGGAATTCGACCAGGTGTACTTCGAGTGGGAACCGCCCTCAGTATCTTCTTCGAACGCGAACTCTTCGACCGGATTTGTCTTGGCACCGTATGGCATCCGCGACAGGTACCGCGGCATCGCGAGACCGACATACTTGGAGTCATCGGAATCGCGCAATCCGCGCCACGCGGCATACTCGGTATTGCTGAAAATCTTCGTCAGGTCACGCGGATTGGCGAGCTCCTGCCACGAATTCATTTGCATGATCGCGGGCGATGCCCCGGCAATGAACGGAGCGTGTGCTGCCGCTGCCACGCGGGCCATTTCGCCCAGCAATTCAACGTCCGGCGCACTGTGATCGAAGTGATAGTCGCCGACCAGACAACCGTACGGCTCACCACCGAACTGGCCGTACTCTTCTTCATACAGCTTCTTGAAGATCGGGCTTTGATCCCAGCCTGTCCCCTTGTAGCGACGCATGGTCTTGCGCAGGTCGTTCTTGGAAATGTTCATGACGCGAATCTTGAGCATTTCGTCCGGGTCGGAGTTGTCCACCAGATACTTGAGACCGCGCCAAGTCCCTTCCAGTTTCTGGAACTCCTCGTGGTGGAGGATGAGGTTCATCTGGTCGGACAGTTTCTTGTCCAGCGCAGCGATGAGGCCCTCGATGGTTCGGTAGGCGTCAGTCGAGATCGTGCTGGAGTGCGCCAGCGCCTGCTGCGCGAGCGTTTGCACTGCATTTTCGATTGCGCCACGCGCTTCGTCAGTCTTCGGTTTGAACTCCTTGTTCAGCAGCGACGCGAATTCATTGCCTTGAAATTCGACGTTGCCCAGACTGGTTGCGGATTGCGATTCGGTTGCCATGATCAATCTTCCTTGTTCTGGTTACGACTAGGCGCTCGGTGTGTCGTTGGGCTTCGGAGCCGACGAGAGAGAAGCCATCAGGGCCGGATCCTGCAGCACTTTCGACAGCAATTCCTCGGCGCCGGACTTGCCGTCCATATAGCTGAGCAGGTTGTGCAATTGGGTGCGCGCTTCCAGCAGCTGGTTCAGGGCCCCCACCTTCTTGGCGACCGCAGCTGGCGAAAAGTCATCCATGTTTTCGAAGGTGACATCGACTGACATGTAACCCTCACCGGTCAAGGTGTTAGGCACGGTGAACGCGACGCGGGGCTTGATCGCCTTCATTCGGGCATCAAAATTGTCAAAGTCGATTTCCGTGAACTTGCGATCGGCGATATCAGGAAGCGGCTCTTCCGACTTGCCAGAAAGGTCAGCCATCACGCCCATTACGAACGGAATCTGCACTTTCTTCTCGGAGCCATACACCTCAACGTCGTACTCAATCTGTACGCGCGGTGCCCGGTTCTTCGCAATCCACTTTTGACCACTCTTTTTAGCTGACATGACCGCTTACTCCTTGGTGAAAACGATGATCTGAAATTCAGTAACTCGATGACGAGTCCTGCTGTTGGGCATTGGCCCCGGTGAGCATTTCCAGGTGAGACATGGAGTCAGGCGACAGCTCACGCATGATGTCGAGGAAAGACATACTGAGCATTCGCTGGGCTCGGCGGGCAAACAGCGCGGCCGGGTTGCTTGGCTCATGCCGCTCGAGATACTCACAGACGCGCTCAAGAGCGCGACGCGCATCATCGCGACTTTGAACCAGCCCCGACCCTCCCGCAACGGTGGCACCCGTACCGGTACTGGCCCCCTGGTCCGCGATGCCTTCAGCATCGGCTCCGCTGGCTTGTCCCGACGTGAGATTGCGGATACCCATGGCGACCGGCTTGAGTACATTGACCAGGCAGTCAAAGTCGGGCATGTCGGCTGCCGACACCTTGTCTTCGAGCAATTGCCTGAACCCGAGATAGCTGTCGTAGGCTTGACCGATCGAATCGATATCTGCGTTACCCGATGCCAGCGAATCCCGCAACATGGATTCAACCTGACCGATCGAATAAGGCGCTTCGGGCGAATTGGTGAAGGCCAACTCAACGTCACGATACGTCAGCGTGAGCGGCTGCTTGACAAGCACTGACGCACGCAGTGCCATGAGCAACCGATCTTCGCCTGAATACTCGGTGCCGGAGAAAGCAGCGATGGCGTTCATCCGCAAGTACGGATCGGAATCGCCATCAATGACCACACGCGGATGAACATCGTCCCAATAGCGCTCGCAGAGCGCATGCATCAGGCGGAGCCCGGCAGCAAAGGCGCTTGCGCCGTGCAAATGCGTATTGGCGAGACTGAGCCAGGCGACGACGCGCAAGTCGCGGGTACGCTCCAGCATGGCACTTGCCAGCGAATCCACTTCCCGCCAGTCAGGGTCGACCGCCGGAATGACGGTGTCGCCAAATTGCTGCTCGGGCTTTCCGGCGGTTGCCTGAGACAAGGCCAGAAAGTCGTTGTCATATTCGCAATCGGGGCCGCAGGCATTGTCTCCTGCAATCGGCTCGACGAAACGATCAAAGTCAATCACTGCTGCCCCGCTCCTGATGCTGGTCCGGTTCTTCCATGCCTGTCGGGGAACACACCACGCTATGCCCCCGTCCTGCGGAAACTTGTACGGGCGCGCAAACAACAATCCCCACCGACTGTAGAAGACTACAACTGTCGTCGTCTCATTACAAGCCGGGCAAAGTGAGTGCGCGTTACAACAAGTTACACCGTCACTCCTTGCGTCTCCTGATAGACGCAAACCGAATGGAAAAAGTGTCAGGCGACCTGCAGCGACATCGGCGGCATCGTGCGCTGGTCATCTTCGTCGGCATCCAGCGCAGACAGTGTGCAACGCACCAGCAAGGCACTGAAATTGTCGTGGCCTGGTGCCATGCGACCGCGGACCGCAGCGACCAGATGGTCGCGCCAGACGGCTACGTTGGGACTCATTGCGTGCAACTTGCCCAGCGTCGCGTCGTCAATCAATTCCCAGACGCCGTCACTGCAGAGCAGGATACCGTCGCCGGGAAGCAGTGCGATCGGTGTTTCGCTGACGAAGGGCTCCACCGACTCTTCATTTGCTCCCAGCGAGGCATAAAGGACATTGCGCTTGGGATGCTCGCGCAACCTCTCCGCAGGATACAAGCCTGCGTCGATGAAGCGCTGTACGAGGCTGTGATCGTAGGATTGCCCGATTACCTGGGCGCTGCGAAACACATAACAACGTGAATCGCCCAGATTTCCAATCAGCGCCTGGCGCTGCCTGTAGTCGACGAGAATGGCAACAAAAGTGGATGCCATACGCGACAGCCGCGTCTCCTTGACCTGCTTCTGCCTGACGGCCAGGTCGGCACTGGATATGCACCGACGCAAGGTGTCTGGACTGAAGGCTGGCATGCGCATGAACTCGGCCCGCGCAGCGGCAATCGCGGTTTGCGCCGCGACATCGCCGCCGCCCTGCCCGCCGGCCCCATCTGCCAGCATGAAAAGGCGCACCGCGCCAAATGCATCGCTGTCGCCGACGGCGTCTTCGTTGTAGTCACGTCCGCCGTCGTGAGAGAAACTTGCCGATTCGAGCCGCAATTCGCCAGCATTCATCATCACCGATCCCCCCCAGACGCGGGCACTTCGCCCTTGATGCGTGCGGTCTCCCGCTCATAGGCCTGAACAAATGCGCGGCCGAAGATGCTCTGGAAATCGTCCTCCGCTTCGCGGCGAATTTGCAGATACCGCTCCAGATACATGTCCCACAATTTCGCTTTGCGGGCAGACGGCATCACCGACTCAAGCACGGAGCCCTTCGCCAGCTTCTCGCCGAGCACGGCCGGATCAAACTTGCCCAGCACCTCGGTCAACGCTGCCCGGGTCCCGGCAATCACACCCACTTCGTGCGCGCGCAAATCGTCAAAGGCGTCGCGCATGGCCACGTCCGCACGCATGAAGCCGGGCATCTTTTTGCCCAGCAGTTGCAGCATCGCGGCGTCTGCGTTGGGCAGAAACTTGAGCGGATTGTTGGCCTGCACCGAAATGATGGTGACGCTCGCCTGCACTTCCCGCTTGGTCGCCGCACGCGCCGCCAGCATGTCAACCGCGCCGGCTGTTGCACTGCGCAGAACGCTGCCAACCATCATCATCACCTCTGGCGTCAATCCCTGCGGCAGCGCTGAAGGTGGCAAACCAGCGCCGCGCAGGAACGCTTCGGTCAGCGCATCGGGTGATGCGGTTGGCCGCTGCGGCGCGGCTGCAGGTTCGAAGGCAGCCACAGGGCGTGCAGACGGTGCAGCGGGTACCGGGGCCATCGCCGGCAATGGGCTTGCAGCGACGGTATTTGATCCCGGCACGACCGAAACCGCCGCCGGTTGCGCTACTGGAGACGCCATCAAACCGGCGAACGGATCAACGACTACCGGCGTTGGTGCCGCCTGCTGGAAAGCGGCTAGCGGGTCCGCATGAAGAGGCAAAGGCGGCGCGAAGGCCGCGCCAAGTTCGAGCGAATCGTCCCGCATGGGTCGGTGCGTGGGCGCAGCAGCCGGACTGTCGAAAAGAGCCAGCGGATCGCTATTGCCATCGGCCGGCCCCAGCAACGCTGAAAGGTCCGAGTTTCCGTCACGCGCCTGCGACAACGGAGCATGCAGGGGATCGCCAACTCTGTCGAAGCCCGTGCCATTCTGAAACAGCGAGTCAATCGGCGGTGCAACTGCCGGACCGGAAGCAGCCGCGGCGCCATCTGGTTGGCCCGGCGCCGTCCCGAGCAGACCAGAAAGCGGATCGGCGGCGTTGCGCGACGTCTCGGACGGCATCGCAAATGGGTTGAAGTCGTCGGGAATGAGTGCGCCCGAGATATTTGCGCCCGACGATGCGACCGGTGGCGACGAATACCCGGTGGTCGACAAGCTACCACCGAGTGCTGCAAGCGGATCCGCCACAAGGCCGGCTGGCACGTGACCGATGGCCGGCATGGCCTGCGAAGAGGCAGATGGCGAACCGATACCGACCAGCAGGTTGGCGAAGGGATCACCACCCGCGCCGGGTCCGGGCTCGGGAACCGCAGGAATCAAACCTGCAAAAGTGGCTCCCGCTGGCGATGAGTACGATGTCGGCGAAGCGACCTGCTGGGGCACAGACGGCGCCGGGAACACCGGCATTGGCGCCGGCGTGGGCGGGAAAACGAACGCGGCTGGGGATGCTGGGGAAGGTAGCGGGCTTGGAGCAGCCCCGCTGCCGGACATGCTTCCTCGAGCAGCCGGGCCTGGTGCTCCACCGATTAGCGCCTGCAACGGATCGTTTGTTGGCAAGGGCGCTGGTTGCGCCTGGTGTGCTGCCGGTGAAGGCGGAGCAAAGAGGGCGCCAACGTCAACGTCACTGGCAGCCGGCTGTGGCGGCGGGACGGCGACAGGCGCAGACGGCCAACTGATTACCGAAGCTGCGGCGTGCTCAGGCCGCAGAGTATTCGCCGGCGGCACAGCAACATCAGACGCAATGTGCGCGGCGCCAGCAAAGCTTGCCTGAAGGATGTACGGGCCGATCTCGATCAGTGTGCCATTGGCGATGGGTGCCGATTCACCGCTATCCAGTTGCTGGTCGGCCACCGAGATCGGCAGCGACGTGCTGGAGTTCGTGACTGTGGCAACGCCGCCGGGAAAACTGATCGTCGCATGCAATCTCGATACACGTCGATGCTTGTCCGGCAGCGCCATCGAATTGCTGTCATCACGTCCGATCGTCCCACCGTTCGAATCGAACGCCCGCGCAAATGCTTGCGGCGGCGCCACGGCATCGACAGACACAACCTTGAGAGTCAGACCGGTCATAGTTGGCTAGGTATCACACGCAGCTGGGTTGCGCCTCGTCCTCAGCGGCCAAGCACGGTCCGACGGGCGCGGTCGAATTGTGGCCCCCACACCGGATGCCCGCGTTCCGCTGGCAACAACTCAAAGTTGGGATCAGCACGGAATGCCTTTTCAAACGACTGCCGACACGCCGTCGTGGCGCCCGATGAGCATTGCGAAAACGCCAGCACCTTCAACGCACGAAGCAACTGCGCCGGATCAAGCGAGCCGTCCGAAATCATCGGATTCAACTGCCTGATGGCAGCCGCAAATTCGCCGCGGTCATAGGCACCTATTGCCGCAACCAGAGCTCGCTCGCTCGCACCAGTGTCAACAGCGGGTGCCGCAGGCGGCGGTGCGACGGGCGCAGGGGGCACGGTCGCCACTGGCGGCGGCGGCGGTGGCGGCGCCGGGTGGTTCACCGTTGCCGGAGGTGGCGTCGCGCAGGCGGAAAGCAAGGCAGCAACGGTGGCGAGGTGGAGGGAACGCATTAACGTCTTCATCATTATTCTCCTGTGCGCGCGAATTTGTGTCCTGCCCCAGGGCTAGAACGTGTGACGAACCGTCACTGACTTCCCTGCTACGACGTCGACCGTTCTGGTCACCGGTGGGCCAGCAGGATTTTGAATGACGATGGTGTGGGTACCCGGCGGCAGACTAAGTTGCATGGTCGGGGGGGACGCGCCCTTGGCAACGCCGTCCACAGAAATGCTGCCCCAAGGCTTGATGCGCAGGTCAACTTTGCCGAGTTCACCAACTGCGGGCTTGTCAGGCGTAGCAAGGGGAGATGCCGTCACGGGCGCCTCGGCCGTCTTCGTCGCCACCTGATCCGGAACACTTGACGGCGCTTTTGGAGCATCCACAGCAGGCAACGGCGTTGTGTTCGCCGGTGGGCTGGTTGCCGGCTCGACAGCAGGTGTCGCGCCAGGTGGCGCAACGTCTGGTGCCTTGGCAGCTTTCGGTTCGGCCGATGGCGGGGCTACCGCGATCGGCGGCTCACCGGGATTGTCGCCGCGACTCATCATCAGGTAGGCGGCAGAACCGACAACAGCGAGCGCAGCAAAGGCCAAAACAGCAATCGGCAGTACATTGCTTTTCTTCGCGGGCGGCGCACTTGCCGCAGGCTTCGATTCGGGAATCGCCGGGGCGGTTGCTGGCGCGGACCCACGCAGTGCAACCGGTGTAGCGAACTGGGACGGTGCAGGCTTCGGGGCGCTCGGTGGGCTGCCAATTAGCGCGGCCAGCGGGTCGACACTGCCCGCAGCACTCGCCGCTGCGGGGAGCGGCGCCGAAGGCACCGGTGTAGCGGGTGCGCCCGCAGCACTGCGGGCGAGATTGGCGGCAGCGGAGTCGGCAGCGTTGGCGTAGGTTGTGCGTTGCAGAATTACAGTGGAACTCACCGGCGTCGTCACCCAACCCAACGCCGCACGCAGCTCGTCGACCGATTGATAGCGATTCTCCGGCATCACCGCCAGACACTTCATCACTACCGCACAGAGATTTTCGGAATAGGTGCCTCTGGCTGCGGCCGCAACTGGCTTGAGCGGATCGTTCATCATGCGCGAAATCGCTTGCACCGGCACTTTGCCAGTCATCGCGTGATAGAGCACACCGCCAACGGCGTAGATATCGGTCCATGCCCCCTGTTGCATCGAGCCGTCATCCGAGTATTGCTCGATCGGCGCGTAGCCGGGCTTGAGCACGGTGGTCAACGCGCGCGTCATGCCACCGATGATGCGGCGCGCAGCACCAAAGTCCATCAGGACCGAGCGTCCATTGGGCAGCACCAGAATATTGTCAGGGGCGATATCTCGGTGATAGCACTTTTCGTTGTGCAGCTCCTGCAGCGCGAGCAGGATCGGGTCCAGCGTTTCGCACAACCACTGCTCGGTGACGACCTGCGGATTGGCGCGCAGCATTTCGCGCAGCGTTACGCCGCGGTAATAGCGCATCGCCATGTAGGCAGTGCCATTGCCTTCCCAGAAGCGGAACACCTCCACCAGGCCGGGATGGGAGAACTTGGCCAGCATGCGGGCTTCGTTGATGAAGCTCGACAGCCCGGCGTTGAATGTCTTGGTGTGTTCCTCCGAGCGAACTTGAACAGTTCCCGCCGTCGTGCGGCTGGCAAAGGCTGACGGCAGGTATTCCTTGATGGCAACAATGCGGTCGAGGCTGGAATCACGGGCACTATAGACGATGCCGAAACCGCCCTCGCCAATCACGCCGGTAATCTCGAATTCACCCAACCGCGTGCCGGGTGGCATCGCGCTGGAGGCTGTAGCAGAAGAAGCGGTCATGATCTCTTCTCGCAGAAATGTATGAACACGGTCATCCGTTTCACCGGAAGGTATGAGAAACGGTTACCGATGTGTCGGCTGTCACGTCCACGGTTCTAGTCACTCGGTTCGACGGGTCCGTGGGGTTGATGATTTCGATGGTGTGCTTGCCGGCCGGGAGCTTGAGTTCCGTCATTGGCGGCGACAATCCTTTGGCGAAGCCGTCAACGTCGATGCGCCCCCGCGGCTTGATTTCAAACTTGACCGTCCCGGTCCCGATCGGCGCGGTAGTTGGCATATCTTGCCCTGCGCCAGCAACCGTAGGGGCCGGAGTGGTCGGCACCGCCGCCACTGGGGCAGGAGTCGGTGCAGCCGGCGCCGGAGCGGGCGCTGGCGCCGGTGTCGCCACCGGTTCTGGCGCCGGTTTGCGAGTGAGCCAGTAGGCGCCGCCCCCCACGGCCAGCGCCAGCGCTACTGCTCCGGCGATCAGGGGGGCCCGCGAAGGCGCCTCTCCAGCCCGCGCGGCGGCAGCACGCTCGCCACGTACCAGTGGCTCTCCGCTGCTGCTGGCAGGAACAGGCGGCCTCGGACCGGTGCGCGGAGCGGTATCCGGCTCCAGCCATACCTGCGGATTGGGCAAGGTCACTACGCGCGGCTGCAGACCGACGTTCCAACCCAGCGCCTCGCGAAAAGCGGTCACCGTCTGAAAGCGATTGTCGATGTGAACCGCCATCGCTTTTGATACCGCTTGCGAAAAACCAATCGAAAACTTGTCGCCCGTGACCTGGTTAATGGTCTGCATCGGATCGGACAACATGCGCGACACCGCCTGCAACGGCGGTTTGCCAGTGGCCAGGTGATAGAGCACCCCGCCGAGCGCATAAACATCAGTCCAGGCCCCCTGCTTCATGGTGCCGTCGTCACTGTACTGCTCGACCGGGGCATAACCTGGCTTCAGCACCGTAGTGAGCGCCTGTGTGGCGTCACCGATAATCTTGCGCGCCGATCCGAAGTCAAGCAGTACCGAACGGCCATCGGCGAGCATGATGTTGTCCGGCGCGATATCACGATGGAACACCTGCTCGCGATGCAGCATCTCCAGCGCATCAAAGATCGGCCCCATCACCTGGGCGATTCGTTCCTCGGTGAAGTCTTCCGTTCCCTTCGCCAGGACCTGGCGCAGTGTCTCGCCTTTGTAGAGGCGCATGGCCATGTAGGCGGTGCCATTGCCCTCCCAGAAGCGGAACACCTCGACCAGCGCAGGGTGGGCAAACTTGGCCAGCATCTTCGCTTCATTGATGAAGCTCTTGAGGCCGGCGTCAAAGGTTGCCTTGTGGTTGGCGGCGCGGACGGCAACGCGGATGCCGTCGATGCGGCCAGCAAAGGCCGCGGGCATGAATTCTTTCAGGGCCACGACGCGATCAAGCGAGGTGTCCTTGGCGAGGTAGACGATGCCGAAGCCCCCCTCACCGATCAGGCCGATGATCTCGAAGTCAGCGACGCGCGTACCGACCGGCAGGCAATTGGCGTGGGTTGCTAGCAGCTGACTGGACGGACTCGACACGCAGGGCCTCAACTTTTATGACAGCGAGAACCATACCAGCAATCGCCTGGCATGACCAGCAAACACCACGGCTTTGCCGTTACACGATCACAGACCTGCGAGACCGACTTCTGCAAAAGTTTTGGACGCGACCGTGCCCACCGTGCGCGTGCGGAAATCTGCGGTGGCCGCGCTTCGCCCTTCGGCAAACAGTTGCGATGGTGCGCCTTTTTCATTACCCAGTGACGTGACTTCGCTGACTTGTACTTGCGCCCTGCCTTTTTGCACATCGACGTCACGCACTTTGGCCTTGACATCGAACACGTAAACCACGCGCTGGCAGCTTGCTCCGGTTCCTGAAACACAAAACGGAAACTCCTGCCTGAAAGCGACAGTGCTGCCAACAAAAGCCCGCGCATTGGCCTGCCGCTCTTCCAGCGCCTTGCTGGCGGCACGTGCCGCCACCCGCGCCTGCTCCTCCCAGGTGGCAATCTTTTGCCTGGCCAAGGCGTGACGACCGCACTCGTCATCGGGAAACGAGTCAACAAAGCGCTTGAGCGCAGCGCTGTCTCGTGCGGCGTTGAACGCTGCTGCGCACAGACTGGTCCGCGACGGCGCCGCCGGGGTTGCGGTTGGCGCAGCTGCAGGTGGCGCGGGCACCACGGGTTCCGGCTCGGCCGCCGGTAGACTTGCTGCCGCGACTTCGGCAAGGAAAGTCATGGTGCCCCGTGCGGTCGGCTTTCCGGCGTCGAACTCGCCCTCAAAGCGGTCACCAGAGCCCCAGCGCATGATGCCCTGACCATGCGCCACGCCATCGCGCACCTCGCCTGTGTATGAGTCGCCGCTGGCAAACAGGATGTCGCCCTTCCCGGTGGCGCGATCATCGCGCCAGTCACCGTCATAACTGTCGCCGTCGGGGAACCGCATATTGCCGTTGCCGTCCTTGCGATTGTTCTTCCAGCTTCCGTCGTAACGCTGCCCATTGGGCCATTCCTCGACGCCGCGGCCATCGCGGGCTCCGCGCAACCATTGCCCGGTGTAACTGCCGCCATTTTTGTAGCGCAGGGTGCCGGTGCCGGTGCGTTCATTGCGGACGAAGTCACCCTCGTAAACGTCGCCGTTGGCAAACGTCAGCGTACCTTTGCCATCCTGCAGATCGTCACGCCATTGCCCCAGGTAGCGCTGGCCATCGGGCCAGGCATAGGTGCCGAAGCCCTCTTTGCGACTGTTGCGCAACGTGCCCTCGAAGCTGCGACCATCGTTGTACTGGGCACGAACCTCTCCGCTCAGCGCACCGGTACGGGGATCAACCGTGATCTGTCCGCGATAGACGCCATCGACAGCACGCACCTCCGACTGCGTCGGCGCTGCCACGGGCGGCGCAGCGACCACCGCTCCAGCCGACGACGCCGGCGGCGACGCCGCACTGGCCACTGCCGCCTGCTCGTGCAGGCGCAGCAGACTGCGCGGCACGTCATCGGCACATACGTTTCCGGCACAATCGCGGACGTTCTCCTGGCGCAGCAGGTCGCCATCGCGAAATTGCCCACGCAGGATGTAGCGGAGCTTGCCGGCGCTGAAGGCGATCACGTCGCCCACGCCATTGGCGCGGCCGGCATTGCACTCACCCGTCCACGAGACCGTCAGGGCTTCCGCGTTGGGAATGGAGTTGACAATGCAGCGCGTCTGCAAATCGCGGGCAGACACGGCGCCTTGCGCAAGCGCAAGCGCAGGCGCAGGGGCCACAGCAAATGCGGCAAGCACCGCAATCGCTGGAGCAGCCGCAACTCCCGTACGGCGCGCTTTGACGGCGCACTCACTCATCGGTTACCCCACGTCGACACTTGTATCGAACGATTATCGCCGATGCATGCCCGGAGCCGAAACGCGCCGCGTCTGGACGAAATGCTGGTCTGCCGCAGCGGCAATGTCCCCGCAGAATTGGGCCGATTGCTCATGCCCGCAAAGACGAAAACCGCTGCAAGATCGTGCAAATGCCTGTTTCAGCTTATTGCTGTAATGCCCATTGATTAAGGGCTAAGAGCAATGAATGACGCAGAGTCGACTTTATTGAAAATGGCGCTTAGGCCCAATTTGAATAAGAATTCTCGCCAAAAGCCGTTAGCAGAGACGTTATCGTCGTAAGGGTGAAATGAAAACTGCCAGCGAGGCAATCACGTTGCCGCTTTGAGTTGACGCGAAGGGAGAAAAAAAGCCCCGGCGAGCGGGGCTTTTGCTTGACTGAAGTTCCTGGAAGCCAGAAACGCTGGCGTCCCCAAGGGGATTCGAACCCCTGTTACAACCGTGAAAGGGTCGTGTCCTAGGCCTCTAGACGATGGGGACCAAGGAACTAACAGTATTTGCTTTGGTGGAGGTAAGCGGGATCGAACCGCTGACCTCTACAATGCCATTGTAGCGCTCTCCCAGCTGAGCTATACCCCCAAGCAAGACTGAAATTATAGTCACAACTGCTTCGGTTTGGCAAGTGCGAAATCAATAAATCTTGCCAAAAAATTTCCGCGTGTTTCGACTCCTGCGGGCTGCATACGCAGCAGCGTCGTCAACGCGTGCCATCGCGAAGCGGTAATCTCGTCGCGCAGCAACATGGAACGTTGCTCCAGTGGCAAGCGGCCCACGCGAGTAACCACGCTTCGAGGCAAAGTCAGGCAGACCGGCGTCACCACCGACTGCATGACGTCAGGATCAGCCGGCGAGGCCTCAACACCACGGCGTGCGTCGCTCAGTCTGTCTTGCAGCGCTTCGACCTCGTCGTCGGTAGCCGCTTTCCCGAACGGTCTTAGCGCGACGAAAATGCCGGCGGCCAACATTGCAGCCACCAGCCAGAACGGGGCGCCTGCCCATCCGCACATGCCACCGCCGGCCAGCGACACGCCGACCACCGCCGCGCGTGCACGGCGACGAAGCTTCATCGCTTTGGCAGACGGCAAACAAACAACGGGTCAGGCCTTGCGTTTTGCCAGCAGCAACCAGGTATCGATCGCCGCGTCGGGGTTCAGTGACAGCGACTCGATGCCACGATCAACAAGCCAGGCCGCCAGGTCCGGATGATCCGAAGGGCCCTGACCGCAGATACCGACGTACTTGCCCTTGGCACGACAGGCATCGATTGCGAAGCCGAGCATTTTCTTCACGGCCGGGTTGCGCTCGTCGAAGATGGAAGCGATCTGGCCACCGGCGTCACGATCGACCGCCAGCGTCAATTGCGTCAGATCGTTGGAGCCAATCGAGAAGCCGTCGAAGTACTCGAGGAAGTCCTCGGCCAGCAGCGCGTTCGATGGCACCTCACACATCATGATCAGACGCAGGCCGTTCTTGCCGCGTTCCAGGCCGTGCGCAGCCAACGCCTTCACCACTTCGGCCGCCTCGGTAGTGGTGCGCACGAATGGAATCATCACCTCGACATTGGTCAGGCCCATGGTGTCGCGAACGTAGCGCAACGCCTCGCACTCAAGTGCAAAGCAGTCACGGAACTCCGGCGCCACGTAGCGCGACGCGCCACGGAAGCCGATCATCGGGTTTTCCTCGTGCGGCTCATAACGATCACCGCCCAGCAGATTGGCGTATTCGTTCGACTTGAAGTCGCTCATGCGCACAATGACCGGCCGCGGCGCAAAAGCGGCGGCGATGGTAGCGACGCCTTCAGACAGGCGCTGTACGAAGTAGTGACGCGGCGAGTCGTAGCCGTGAATACGCTCCGCGACTCTGGCCTTCAGGTCGGCCGGCAGCGTATCGAACTCCAGCAGCGCACGCGGATGGATACCGATCTGGCGATTGATGATGAATTCCAGACGCGCCAGCCCAACGCCATGATTGGGGACCTGCGAGAACTCGAAGGCGAGATCCGGGTTGGCGACGTTGAGCATGATCTTGGTCGGCGCATCCGGCATCTTGTCGAGCGCGACTTCGGTACGCTCAAAGGCCAGCTTGCCCTCGTAAATCTTGCCGGTATCGCCCTCGGCACAGCTCACGGTGACCTGATCGCCGTTGCTCAGGGTGTCTGTTGCATCGCCACAGCCAACCACCGCCGGAATGCCCAGCTCGCGCGCAATGATCGCAGCGTGACAAGTCCGCCCGCCCCGATTGGTAACAATCGCGCTGGCGCGCTTCATCACCGGCTCCCAGTCGGGATCGGTCATGTCGGCTACCAGCACGTCGCCTTCCTTGACAATGTCCATCTCGGCGGCGCGGCGCACGATGCGGACCTGCCCCTGCCCGATCTTCTGGCCAATAGCGCGGCCGCTTGCCACCACCTTGCCGTGCTCCTGCATGCGATAGCGGACCAGCGTTTTGGCGCCGTCCTCGCGTGCTTTCACTGTCTCCGGTCGGGCCTGCAGGATGTAAATCTTCCCGGTGCCGCCGTCTTTGCCCCACTCGATGTCCATCGGGCGTCCGTAGTGCTCCTCAATGGTCAGCGCGTAGCCAGCCAGCATTTCCACTTCGGCATCAGTGAGTGAGAAGCGGGCCTGATCGGCGGCTGCAACGTCCTCGATGTGCGTGGATTTGCCAGCTTTGGCTTCGCTGCCAAACACCATCTTCTGCATCTTGCTACCCAGCGTGCGGCGCAGGATGGCCGGGCGCTTTGCACGCAGAGCCGGCTTGAAGACGTAGAACTCGTCGGGATTGACGGCGCCCTGCACCACCATCTCACCGAGACCGTAGCTTGATGTGACGAACACCGCGTCCCGGAATCCGGACTCCGTGTCGAGGGTGAACATCACGCCGGCTGCACCGCTGTCGGAGCGAACCATCTGCTGAATACCGGCCGACAGCGCCACCGGAATGTCGCCGTAGCCGGTATGCACGCGGTAGGCAATGGCACGATCGTTATAGAGGCTGGCAAAAACCCGGCGGACGGCGTCAAGAATGGCCGGCACGCCAACGATATTGAGATAGGTTTCCTGCTGACCGGCAAAACTGGCGTCGTGCATGTCTTCGGCGGTGGCGGACGAACGCACCGCCCAGCTCACTGTTCCACCAGCCTCGGCTTCGAGCGCCGCGATTGCGGTCGCGATACCCTCTTCCAACTCTTTCGGCAACGGAGCCGCTTCGATCCAGCCTCGAATCTCGGCACCGGCGCTGGTCAACGCCTGGACGTCGTCAACATCGAGACCGGCGAGTCGTGTGGCAACCCGCTCGGTCAGTTTATTGAGAGAAAGGAAGTCTCGGAAGGCCTGAGCACTGGTGGCAACGCCACCCGGCACCTGAACGCCTTTTTCTGCAAGATTACCGAGCAGTTCCCCAAGCGACGCATTTTTGCCCCCGTAATCCGGGACATCGGTCATCCGGAGGTCGTCAAGCCAGCTCAGGAGCCGGGAGTTGAGGTGCGTAGCGCGTCGCGACATGGTGCCTCCGTGTAGATAACGACAGGCATTCTAGCGAAGCGTCACGGCATTATGTTGCGACGCACAAATCCGGTTGACAAGCGTCAACGCGGACAACCGTCAGAAAATCGACGACGACCCGACGCCTGTTTCGTCGGCCACAGCGTCGCGCAGCTTGGCATAAAGATCCGGGTGTTTGCCGCGCAGAAACTCGATGATCTGAATGTCTTCCTTGCGCACTGAACTCAGATCCACGCCTTCAAGGTGGACGAGCCGGAGCAACTCGGTCACCGGCTTCGGCATATCGCGGCCAGCTTCATAGCGGGAGCCGCCACTTTGTGTCACGCCGATCTTCTGCCAGAACTCTTCCTGATTGAGCCCGAGTTTCTGACGAATCTCTCGTGGATTGTTGATTTTTTGAAATAGACCCATCGCCTCGCCGTGCCTCCAAGAACAACTACGTCGCGGACACATCCATCATGACCAGGCTGTTGCGCCGCCTTTGCTGTCATGCGTATCGCTCCGGACTTATGCCAAACGCATATACCAAGTATATGGTGTCAAGCTATCAAACGCCCGTCCATGCACCGTTTCTATAATGAATAATATGACGGGTGTTGCAGATCTTCACTGCCATTCACGCTACTCGGACGGGACCCTCGCTGTCGCAGATCTGATGTCGCTGGCGCATAGTCGCGGGGTTCGCCTGATCGCCCTGACTGACCATGATGAGCTGGGCGGTGTCGCCGAAGCCCGCGGGTACGCGCAGGGTTTCGGCATGCAGTTCGTCTCCGGGGTCGAAATTTCAAGCGAGTGGCAAGGCGTTTCTGTCCACATCGTGGGGTTGCGCATTGACGAAAAGCATCCCGCACTGCAGCAGAGCCTGTCGCAGATTCGCGAGCAACGCGGTGAACGTGCCCGTCGCATGGATGCTGCGTTTGCGGCAATCGGGATCGTCGACGTCCTGGCTGGTGCTGCGGCGTATGCCCCGAACCCCGACCTCATCTCGCGCACCCACTTTGCGCGCCACCTGATCGATCGCGGGGTGTGCGGCTCGATGGGGGAAGTCTTCGCCCGCTTCATGAAGCCAGGCAAGCCAGGATATGTCAAGCAGCAATGGCTGCCGATGGCGGAAGCCATCGCTGTTATCCGCGCCGCTGGCGGGCGGGCCGTGCTGGCGCATCCGGGGCGTTATGAAGTCGACCAGCACGGCGGCGCCAATGGGCTGCTGAAAGCTTTTGCCGACGCTGGCGGCGAAGCCGTCGAGGTCGTCTGCGCGGCGCATCATCCGCCCGAATGGGCACAGTACGCCGCACTGTCCAGAAAATTCAACCTGCTCGCTTCAATCGGCAGCGATTTCCACAGCCCAAGCGAAAGCCGCGTTCGCTTTGGCGATCTCCCGCGCCTGTCGCCCACCCTGAAGCCCGTCTGGCACGACTGGCCAGAATCCGAGGTACTGCATGCCCAACCGGCGTAGTGTTTTCTTTGTCTCAGACCGCACCGGCATCACCGCCGAGGCACTGGGCAACTCCTTGTTGACGCAATTTGATGGGGTCGATTTCCGCAAGACCACCATTCCATTCGTGGACTCGTCCGAAGCGGTCGATCGCGCCATCTCGCAGATCAACGCCTGCCGCGAGGCCGACGGCAAGCGCCCGATCGTCATCTCGTCCATCGTCAACGAGCAGCTCAGCGAACGCATGCGCGATTCCGACGCCTTCGTGCTGGATTTCTTCCAGATCTTCATCTCACCGCTGGAACAGGAACTGGGCGTCAAGAGCTCGCACGCGGCAGGACGTTCGCACGGGCTGCGCAATCAGGGCGAATATTTCACCCGTATCGAAGCGATCAACTACGTGCTGGCGCACGACGACGGTCAGAGCATCAAGGAGCTTGATCGCGCCCAGGTCATTCTGGTCGGCGTATCGCGTTGCGGCAAGACACCGACGTCGCTGTATCTCGGCCTGCAATGCGGCATTCGTTGCGCCAATTTCCCGCTGACCCCGGACGACTTCGAGCGCGGTGCACTGCCCGATTCCATCGTCCGCCACCGTGACAAACTGTTCGGGCTGACCATCGCGCCGGACCGACTGCAGGCCATCCGCCAGGAACGCAAGCCGCATTCGAAGTACGCCAGCGCCGAGCAATGCCGCTACGAGGTCGCCGCCGCCGAACGCATGATGCGCGACGCGCGGATTCCGGTGCTCAACACCTCGACCAAGTCCATCGAAGAGCTGGCCACCACGATCCTGCTCGAACACAAACTCGACCGCCATATCTTCTAGGCAGTGGCAATGTCCCTGACAGGTGCATCTTCATAGGACATTTCAACCGTCACGCGCAGGCCTGATACACCAGGCTCGGCGCGACTGCGGTTGCGCAGCGTAAGCCGGGCCCCCACCGCGCGGCAGATGTCACGACAGATCACCAGCCCAAGACCACTGCCGCTGTTGGGATCGCCCGACGAGAACGGCTCAAACAGCTTCGCCTCCCGCTCTGCGTCCAGTCCGGGGCCGCTGTCCCACACCGACATCAGCACGGTACGCCCGGCCATAACGATGTCGATACCGATTGCCGATCCCGGCGGCGTGTGCCGGATGGCATTGCTCACCAGATTACGCAGCAGCTCACGAATCATCCATTCATGCGCCGCCACCACCACCGGTCGGTGCTCCGGCGCCTCCAGGGCAAAATCCAGCGCCTTGTCGGCCAGCAATGGCGAGCACTCAACCGCCAGATCGCGGGCCAGCGACACCAGCTCGGTCTGCTCGGAGGCCTCCGGCGCTTCGCTCTCCAGTTGCGCTACTTTGGCCAACGCGAGCATCTGGTTGGCAACGCGGGTCGCCCGGCCCACCGACTGCGACAACTCGGCAAAGGCCACGTCGGGCGCCAAGTCACCCCGTTGCGCGTTCTGCACCTGCGCTTTGAGCACTGCGAGCGGCGTGCGCAACTGATGCGAGGCATCACGGACGAAGCGCTGGCGGTTGTCGAGCACGCCCTTCAAGCGCGCCATCACTTCGTTCAAGGCCTCAACAATGGGCCGCAGCTCGCGTGGTGCCGGCGTGACCAGCGGCGACAGTGAGTCCGGATCACGCTCGAGCAGCTCGCGACGCAGTACCGAGATCGGCCGCAAGCCGCGGCCGATCAGCCACCACATCAGCACCGACAGAATCATCAGGAAGATCACCTGCCGGTCCAGCGTCGAGATCAACCCCTGCTGCGCCAGCGACTTGCGCAATTCCAGCGTCTCGGCCACCTGCACCGTCACCATGCGGTAACTCTGACCGTCATACACGGGCTGCAACAAGGCCACCACGCGCACCGGGTCTCCTTCGAATTTGTCCTCGTAAAACGAAGCCAGTGCCGCGTAGGGCGTTCGCTTCGGGAACACACCGTTGTGCTTGGGCAGCTCCTGGTAGCCGGACAGGAAACCGCCATCAAAATCGCTCACCCGGTAGACGATGCGACCGCGCGTCACCGCCTCGAACACTTCCAGCGTGGCATAGGGCAGTGATGCGCTGAGCTTGCCCTCCTCAAACTTGACGGTATCGCCAATCGCACGCGCCGACGCCAGCAGCGTGCGGTCGTAGGCGATGTTGATCGACTCCAGCGTGTTCTGGTAGATCACCGTTGTGTCGATGATCAGGAAAGTGACCAGCGCACCCAGGATCAGGACGGCAAGCCGACGCCGGATCGAGAGTTCACGCCCGGCAAGCAGTGCCATTGGTTTGCCCGCTACTCGGCGCGTTTCTCGCGAATCAGGTAGCCAACGCCGCGCAGCGCCACCAGCTCCACGCCGAGCCCCGCGATCTTCTTGCGCAAGCGGTAAGCCACCACTTCAATGGCGTCGGGCTGGGCATCGCTGCCATCAGCAAACACGCGCTCCCACAGGCGGTCGCGCGTCACCGCATGCGCTGGTCGCTCCATCAGCGCCGACAACATGGCAAATTCACGGGCTGACAGCTCAATGGCCTCGCCATTGGCATAGCAGACGCCGGCCGCCTCATCGATCGCCAGCGCGCCAAAATCAAGCCGCGCCGATCCACTGGCCTGCACACCACCGCGACCGCGCCGCAACAGGGCGAGCAGACGCGCCTCCAGTTCGTCGAGATCAAAGGGCTTGGGCAAGTAGTCATCGGCGCCAAGGCGCAGGCCCTGCACCCGGTCGCCGACCGTACCGCGAGCGGTGAGCACAATCACCGGTGTGCCAATGCCCTTGCCGCGCATGCCGCGCAGCACCTCCAGACCATCCAGCTCCGGCAGTGTCAGATCAAGCACGATCGCCGCAAATGGCTCGCTGCAGGCTCGATCGAGCGCAGTCTGCCCATTGGTGGCCTGTGCCACATTGAAGCCGCGGCGCGAAAGCCCGAGCGCGAGCGCTTGCGCCAGCGCCGGATCGTCCTCCACCACCAGCAAACGCGGTTTGTCGCCGCCGGATGTCATGCTTGCCATGCGCTTTTCGTTTTTGCCGTTATCGCGTTGATCGCTGCATGCAACCCATTGCGACGGACAGCCTCGCGACAGTGCGAGTACCTAGCATCAAATGCATATTCTTCTGGTCGGCAGATCGATTGGGGCGCACAAGTCCCCGACTCCGGTCTTGCGACCGCAAACGCCCATAACGCCACGTCAATGAATACGCCGTCCGTCAATCGCAAAGCCATGCCTGACCGGCAATCCTCCCCGGACGCGATGTTACCGTGCCGCGCGGTCGCTCATGCGTTGTCGGCGCTGCTCATGCTTGCAGCTGTCCTGTTGCTGCCGCTATCGGTACAGGCGCTGGACCGTGTGCAATTCCTGATTGGCACCAACCCCGGAGGCGGCTACGACCAGACTGCACGCAGTCTTGCACAGGCCATGATTGATGCGGGAGTCGCGCAATCTGCAAGCTTTGACTACAAGGGCGGTGCCGGCGGCACCATCGCGCTGGCTCATTTTGTTGGCAATCACCGTAGCGAGCGCAGCACCTTTCTGGTCACCGGCGCGGTCATGGTCGGCGCCATCGTGCAAAACCGGCCGCCGGAATCGCTGGCGCAGGCAACACCCATCGCCAGGCTGTTCTACGAGTACAACGTGTTTGCAGTGCCCCCGAGCTCGCCCATTCGCACCATGCGGGATGTGATTGACATGCTCAAGCGCGATCCCGCCTCGGTCAAGTGGGGCGGTGGCTCCCGGGGCTCGGTTGACCAGATTTCTATTGCCCAGATCGCGCGCATCGCCGGGGTGAATCCGATGCGCATCAACTATCTGCCGTTTCAGGGCGGCGGCGAAGTGTCCGCCGCGATCGTTGGCGATCATGTCACCATCGGAACGTCGGGCTGGAATGAGCTGGCACCGCTTATCCGTGCGGGCAAGCTGCGCGCCATCGCGATTACGGCGCCCGAGCGGGTGGCCGGAAACCCCACGCCGACGCTGCGCGAACAAGGGGTTGACGTCGAAATCAGCAACTGGCGTGGCGTCTATGGCGCACCGGGCCTCAGCGCCGAGCAGCGCCGGTCGCTGACGCGGGCGGTAACACTGGCGGTGCGCCAGAAATCCTGGATCGAGGCGCTGGTGACCAACGGCTGGACACCCGCCTTGTTGACCGGCCCCGATTTCGATCAGTTTGTTGACAGCGAGCACACCCGGATCGAATCAGCGATGCGGGACGCCGGACTGATCAAGTAGCGCTGCAAAGTGCTGCCCGGCGCTAATGGCGCGCCGACATTCGCTGCCCGAGCATCGTGTAGAGTGCGATCGCGCCGGCGGTGGCAACGTTCAGCGACTCGATACCGGCCTCCATCGGGATGCACAGCCCGCCGCTCAACGCCGGAACGATTGCCTCGCTCAGTCCATGCCCCTCGTTGGACAGCACCAGCACGTTGCTGGCGCCGAAACAGGCATCGAACAGCGAGACTGTTTTCACCGAGCCCAAGTCTCGCGGCAAAGTTGCCCAGCGCTGACCGGTGAATGCTGCCAGCGCCTCCGGCAGCGCGACGGCCTCGACCACTTGCGTATGGAAGTGAGCGCCCTGTGCCGCGCGCAGCGTCTTGACGCTCCACGCAAACGCGCAACCGGGTGACAGCCAGACCTGTTCGACCCCGGCCGCAGCCGCGGTGCGGATCAGTGTGCCGACGTTGCCGGGATCCTGCACTTCATCGAGTGCCAGCACGAATCCCCTGGTTGCCAGCGCCGGTACCGGTGGCGTCGCTGCGATCGCCAGTGCGCCGGTCGGGCTCACCAGCGTGGACAGCGAATCAAAGAGCTGCGGCGCCACCAGCACGACCTCATGCGCGCGATCGACCAGCGATCGCTGCGCCGCAGTCAACACGGTGCCCTCACCGGCCGAACGGATGGCGACGATTTCCAGCGCACCAACCCGCTCGACGTAGCTTTGCGCGAGGTGCTCGCCCTCGAGCAGGCACATGCCATCGCGCTTGCGGGCCGGCGCCGAGCGTGACAACGCCGCGAAGCGCTTGAACAGCGCGTTGTCGCGGGAGGTGATCGTCTTCAACTGCACAGCATCAAATCAGCCCGCGCATCGATCGCACGGCGACCGTGACCGGCAAATCGTAACAACATTGCTACGAAACCCGCATCGGGTCTGGGCTCAGCGCCAAGAAAAGCCGAAAGTCGATAAAGCGCCGAACTGTGCTCTAAGCCCATATCTAACAAGGGTTTCATCGAAAAGCTATTGCTTCTTCGCTGGCGCTGGCGAGTTGCCACTGGCCGCCGGAGCCGCTGCCGGCGCCGGCAACTCCTTCACCTGAATCAGGGTCTCGCCCTTCTTGACCATGCCCAGTTCGCTGCGGGCGCGCTCTTCGATCGCCTCGCCGGCCTTTTCCAGATCGCGCACGTCGGCGTCGAGCACGGCATTCTTTTGCCTGGCGTCTTCGTTCTTCGCCTTCAGTTCCGACAGCTCCTGCTCAAGCGCATGCGCGCGCGGCACCGAGCCCTTGTCGAACCAGAGCTTGTACTGAAGCCCGAGGAACATCAGCACCAGCGCAGCGAAGATGACGCGTCCGATCATGCCGATGTCCCGAGCTTCATGGAACGACTGACTCGCCACAATCACCTGTTAGCGCTTGAACCGCGCAAACACGTCGGCGCCTGCGTAGCTGGCAACGTCACCCAAGTCTTCCTCGATGCGGATCAGCTGGTTGTACTTGGCAGTGCGGTCCGAGCGCGACAGCGAGCCGGTCTTGATCTGGCCCGCGTTGGTGCCAACCGCGAGATCGGCGATCAGCGAGTCCTCGGTTTCGCCGGAGCGGTGCGAGATCACGTTGGTGTAAGCCGCGCGCTTGGCCATCTCGATGGCCGCGAAGGTTTCCGACAGCGTGCCGATCTGGTTGATCTTGATCAGGATCGAGTTGGCCACGCCCTTCTGGATGCCTTCTTTCAGGATTTTGGTGTTGGTGACGAACAGGTCATCGCCGACCAGCTGCACTTTCTTGCCCAGCTTGTCGGTCAGCATCTTCCAGCCGTCCCAGTCGCCTTCGGCCATGCCGTCTTCAATGCTGACGATCGGGTAGCGCGCGGCCCAGTCGGCCCAAAGGTCCGTCAGCTCGGCGCTGGTCAGCGAGCGACCCTCGCCTTCGAGGTGGTACTTGCCGTCCTTGTAGAACTCGCTGGCGGCACAGTCGAGGCCCAGCGCGATCTGCTCGCCTGGCTTGTAGCCAGCCTTCTCGATCGCCTGCATCAGCAGCGTCAGCGCTTCTTCGTTTGATTTCAGGTCAGGCGCGAAACCACCCTCGTCGCCTACCTGCGTCGGCCAGCCCTTGCTGTCGATCAGTTTCTTGAGCGTATGGAACACCTCGGCGCCCCAGCGCAGCGCCTCGCGGAAGCTTGGCGCGCCCACCGGCAGGATCATGAATTCCTGCAGATCGACCGAGTTGTTGGCGTGGGCGCCGCCGTTGATCACGTTCATCATCGGCACCGGCAGGCTCATCGGCCCGGCACCACCGAAATAGCGATACAGCGGCAGGCCGGCATCTTCGGCCGACGCCTTCGCCACCGCGCAAGACACCGCCAGCATGGCGTTGGCACCGATGCGCGACTTGTTTTCAGTGCCGTCGAGGTCGATCAGCACACGGTCAACGCGGGTCTGCTCCTCGCCGTCAAGACCCAGCAGCGCTTCACAAATCTCGGTGTTGACATATTCGACGGCCTTCAGCACGCCCTTGCCGAGGTAACGCCCCTTGTCGCCATCGCGCAGCTCAATGGCCTCGCGCGAGCCGGTCGAAGCGCCGCTCGGCACAGCAGCGCGGCCCGTAGCGCCGCTTTCCAGCACCACATCGGCTTCAACGGTGGGGTTGCCGCGCGAATCAAGAATTTCACGGGCGATGACGTCAACAATGGCGCTCATAAGTTTCCTGTCGGTAACGATTCAAAAATACAGTAGCTGTCCCGGCGGTTTGCCGCTGCTCGCGACAACTACACACAGGCGCTAGAGCTTGTGCGGCCCAGTCAGCAAGTTTTCGGCGAACAGCTGCGCCTTGACCACCCGGTCAATGGCCAGCATCTGCTCCAGCAAAGCCTTCATGCGCGGCAGCGGCCAGGCGTTGGGGCCATCGCACAGCGCCGTATCGGGCGTGGGATGCGTCTCCATGAACACTCCCGACACGCCGGCGGCAATGGCTGCGCGCGCCAGGATCGGCACATACTGGCGCTCGCCGCCGCTGGAGGTACCGAGACCGCCGGGCAACTGCACCGAGTGCGTGGCATCGAAGACGACCGGGCAACCGGTGTCACGCATGATCGCCAGCGAGCGCATGTCGCTCACCAGATTGTTGTAGCCAAAACTCACGCCGCGCTCACAGACCATGATGGTGTCGGCGCCGCCGTTGGCCTCTTTGGCCTTGGCTACGACGTTCTTCATGTCGCCGGGGGCCATGAACTGCCCCTTCTTCACATTCACCGGCTTGCCGGCAGCCGCGACCTTCTGGATGAAGTCGGTCTGCCGCGCCAGCAAAGCAGGTGTCTGCAATACATCAACGACAGCGGCCACCTCGGCGACCTCGTCCTCGTTGTGCACATCGGTCAGCACCGGCACGCCGATCTGCCGCCGTACTTCGCTCAGGATACGCAGGCCCTCGCTGCGCCCGAGCCCGCGGAAACCCGAGCTGCTGGAGCGATTGGCCTTGTCAAAGCTCGACTTGAAGATGAACGGAATGCCCAGCGCGTACGTGATCTCCTTGAGCTGCCCGGCTGCATCCACCTGCAATTGTTCGCTTTCGACCACACAGGGGCCCGCGATCAGGAAGAAGGGCCGGTCAAGGCCGACCTCATAACCGCAGAGCTTCATGCCACCGCCTTTTCAGCGCTTGCGGCTTTCTGCTGCGTCGCCTCGCGCTGCGCCATGGCAGCGCCGACGAAGGCCTTGAACAGCGGATGCCCGCCGCGCGGCGTGGAGTTGAACTCGGGGTGGTACTGCACGCCAAGGAACCACGGATGCGCGCTTTGCGGATACTCCATGACCTCGACCAGATCCTGCACCGCTGAACGGCCGGAAACCACCAGCCCTTTCGCTTCGAACTTTTCGACGTAGTTGCTGTTGACCTCGTAGCGATGGCGGTGCCGTTCGTTGATCTCGGTGCTGCCGTAGACGCGTGCTGCCAGCGAGCCCGCCTTGAGCGAAGCCTTCTGCGCGCCCAGGCGCATGGTGCCGCCCTTGTCGGAGCTGCGCGTCCGCTTCTGTACTTCGCCAGTGGCGTCTTGCCACTCGGTGATCAGGCCGACCACCGGGTCGGGCGTGTCGAAGTTGAATTCGGTGGAATGCGCATCCTTGAGGCCACAAACGTCGCGGGCGAACTCGATGATCGCAATCTGCATGCCCAGGCAGATACCCAAGTACGGCACGCGGTTCTCGCGCGCGTAGCGCGCAGCCAGAATCTTGCCCTCAATGCCGCGCTCGCCAAAACCGGGGCCGACGAGGATCGCGTCCATGCCCTTGAACATGGACACACCCTCCGCCTCAATCTTTTCGGACTCGAGATAGTGGATGTTGACTTTGCAGTCGTTATGGATGCCACCGGCCTTGAGCGCCTCGTTGATCGACTTGTAGGCATCAATCAGCTCGACGTATTTGCCCACGAAGGCGATGTCGACCTCGTGCTTCGGGCGCAACGTGCGTTCGACGATATGGGTCCACGGCGCCAGGTTGGCGGGCTTGGCCAGCAGGTCCAGCGTGTGGCAGACGATTTCATCGAGCATCTGGTCGTGCAGCAGCTGCGGCACCTTGAAGATGGTGTCCACATCGGGCACCGAAATCACGGCACGCTGCTCGACGTTGGTGAACAGTGCGATCTTCTTCTTTTCGTCCTCCGGCACCGGCCGGTCGGAACGGCACAGCAGCATATCCGGGAAGATGCCGATCTCGCGCAGCTTCTGCACACTGTGCTGCGTCGGCTTGGTTTTGAGCTCACCAGCGCTGGCGATGTAAGGCACCAGCGTCAGGTGGATGTAGCAGCGGTTGCGGCGCCCTACTTCGACGCCCATCTGGCGGATGGCCTCCATGAAGGGCAGCGACTCAATATCGCCCACCGTGCCGCCAATTTCGACCATCAGCACGTCGAGACCTTCGCCGGCGTTCTTGATCTGGGACTTGATCTCGTCGGTGATGTGCGGAATCACCTGCACCGTGCCGCCAAGGTAGTCGCCGCGGCGCTCCTTGTTGATCACGTTCTGGTAGACCTTGCCGGACGTAAAGCTGTTGCGCGTCGTCATCTTTCGCGACACGAAACGCTCGTAATGGCCGAGGTCGAGATCAGTTTCGGCACCATCCTCGGTCACATATACCTCACCGTGCTGATACGGGCTCATGGTGCCCGGATCGACGTTGATGTAGGGATCGAGTTTGACGAGGGAGACTTTGAGGCCGCGCGATTCAAGAATCGCGGCGAGAGAGGCGGCGGCGATGCCTTTTCCGAGGGAAGACACCACCCCGCCGGTCACGAACACGTATTTGGTCATGGCTAACCTGACGGGAAAGAGAAATTCTACCGGAGCGCCAGGCTGCCTTCGCTGCCGTCAGGGGCACCGCGGCGGGCTTGCGTTGGATTTCATCTTTTTCATGAAAACCTTATCCAATCAAGGCTCGATACAGAAAAATATGGGAAGTCGACTAAGTGTCAATTTAGCGCTGAGCCCTTGATCATCAAGGATTTCGCCAGAAAGTTGATTAGTTCCTGCAAGTACCCCGGTCGCCCCCTCGCGGCGTTATGCTGACCGCCATGCAAGACACCGCATCAACGACCGCTGCCGCCACCTCAATCAGCAGCGGGCTCAGCAGTCACGACGCCGCGCAGCGCCTGCACCGCGACGGCCCCAACGCACTGGCGACCGATGGCCGTCGGGGCATTCTGGCGATCATTGCCGACACCGCCCGCGAGCCGATGTTCCTGCTGCTGCTCGCCGCCGGCACCTTGTATCTGCTGTTCGGCGAGGCCATCGAGGGCGTCACCCTGTTCGCTGCGGTGCTGATCATGCTGGGCCTCACGCTCTACCAGGAGGGCAAGACCGAGCGGGCACTGGAGGCCCTGCGCGACCTGACCAGTCCGCGTGCCCGGGTTATCCGCGACGGTCAGGCGCAACGGATCGCCGGTCGCGACGTGGTTGCTGGCGACGTGCTGCTGCTCGCCGAGGGCGACCGCGTGCCGGCGGACGCCATCCTGATCGAAGGCCACGACCTGATGGCCGACGAATCGCTGCTGACCGGCGAGCCGGTGCCGGTGCGCAAGATCACCGCCCCAGATGCCCCGGCCGCCGCTACGGGCACGCCCACCCCCGGCGGCGATGACCAGCCGCACGTCTACTCCGGCACCCTCATCGTGCAGGGGCAAGGTATGGCACGCGTCACAGCAACGGGTCCACGCAGTGCCATTGGCCGCATCGGCACCTCGCTGGCGACGCTTGCGGTCGAACGCTCGCCGCTGCAAATGCAGACCACCGCGCTGGTACGCAATCTCGCCGTACTGGCGGTTTGCCTGAGTCTGGTACTGGTCGGCATCTACGGCCTGCTGCGTGGCGACTGGCTGCAGGCGTTGCTGGCCGGTATCGCGCTGGCGATGGCGCTGTTGCCCGAGGAATATCCGGTGGTGATGACGGTGTTTCCGGCGCTCGGCGCCTGGCGGCTGTCGAAGGAAAAAGTGCTGACCCGGCGCATCACCGCCATCGAGACGCTGGGGGCCACCTCGGTGCTGTGCGCCGACAAGACCGGCACACTGACCGAAAACCGCATGACCGTCGCCCGGCTGCGCGCCGGCAGCGACGACCGCGACGCCACCCTGGACATCGACTACGGCGAACGCGGCGAACTGCCGGAAGCCTTTCATGCGCTGGTCGAGTACACCATTCTCGCCAGCGCGCCAGACCCGTTCGATCCGATGGAAAAGGCGTTTCACCGCCTCGGCGAGCACTTTCTCGCCAATACCGAGCACTTGCATCGCGACTGGACGCTGGCGCACGGCTACGGGCTCACGCCCGAGCTGCGGGCGATGGCACAGGTGTGGAAGGCGCGCGACGGCGACGATTTTGTGGTGGCCGCCAAGGGCGCGCCAGAGGCCATCGTCGATCTCTGCCACCTCAGCCCGGCTGCGCGTGCCAGTATCGCAAGTCAGGTGGACAGCATGGCGAGCGATGGCCTGCGCGTGCTGGCCGCCGCCCGCGCCCGCTATCGCGGCACGACGGATTCGCCTTGGCCGGCCGGTGAACACGATTTCGACTTTGAATATCTCGGTCTGATTGGACTGGCCGACCCGATCCGGCCGGAGATACCTCACGCCGTCGCGCAGTGCCGTTCGGCGGGGATTCGCGTCATCATGATCACCGGTGACTACCCGGCAACGGCGCGGAGCATCGCCCAGAGTGCGGGTCTGCTGGTCGGCAACGCCGGTGACTCCGCCGTGCTGTCAGGCGACGAGCTGGCGCAACTGAGTGACACGCAACTGCAGCTGCGACTGCGCAGCGTCAATGTCTGCGCCCGCATCGCGCCGGAGCAGAAGCTGCGTATCGTGCAGGCGCTGAAGGCGCAGGGCGACGTCGTCGCCATGACTGGTGACGGCGTCAACGACGCGCCGGCGCTGAAAGCCGCGCACGTCGGTGTGGCGATGGGCGGCCGCGGCACCGATGTGGCCCGCGAGGCAGCATCCATCGTGTTGCTTGACGACAACTTCAGCTCCATCGTGCGCGCCGTGCGGCTCGGTCGCCGCATCTTCGACAACCTGCAGAAGTCGATGTCCTACCTGCTGGCAGTGCACGTGCCGATCGCCGGCATGGCACTGCTGCCGGTGCTGCTTGGCTGGCCGGTGATGCTGTTGCCGCTGCACATCGCCTTTCTGGAGCTGGTGATTGATCCAGCCTGCTCGCTGGCCTTCGAGAACGAGCCCGCTGAACGCGATGTGATGCAACGACCACCGCGTGACACCGGCGCCAGTCTGTTCGGCGGTGCCACGCTGGCCTTCGCACTGCTGCAAGGCGCCGGTGCGCTAGTGGTGGTACTGGCGGCCTATGGCTGGGGCTTGCAACAGATGACTGAGGAACAGGCGCGCGCCTTTGGCTTCTGCGCCCTGGTGGTGGCAAATCTGGCGTTGATACTGTCCAACCGCTCGCATCACGTCTCGCTGCTGGCCAGCTTGCGGCGACCCAACCGCACGCTGTGGATCGTCACCTTCGCGACGGCCGGGTTGCTGTTGCTGGTAGTTGCAGTGCCCGCGCTTGCCGGACTGTTCCGCTTCGCCACGTTGCCGTGGTCTGCGGGCCTGCTGTTGCCCGCGCTGGCGGTGGTCGCAGCGCTCTGGTTCGAACTGATGCGGCGCGGCTTTGCGCGGCATCTGCGTCGTCCGCGCTAGCCGCTCCCGTCAGCGCTGTGTGCGGCCCGCCGCCGCATGTTTTCGGTGGTAGGGCCATTGCCATCGGGTTGCCAGCCCGGCGGACCAAGCAGGTAGCCCGCCACGTCACGCACCGACCGGGCCTTGCGCAGGTCAGCAATGATGTCGATCCACGGCTGAAACACGATGCGTAGCGGGTTGTTGGACGTCAACGGTTTGACCCAGCCGTAACGCGGCTTGAGGTCGTCGCGCTCGGGGACGTAGGTGCCAAACAGGCGATCAAAAATTACCAGCACGCCGCCGTAGTTGGCATCGAGATATTCAAGATTGGACGCGTGGTGCACCCGGTGCGCCGACGGCGTGTTGATGATGCCTTCAAGAAAGCCAAGCTTCGGGATCCACTCGGCGTGAATCCAGAACTGATAGAGCAGATTGATCGCAAAAGCCACCAGAATGACCTGTGGCGCAAAGCCCAGCAACGCCAGTGGCGAAAAGAACACCAGCGACAGCGTGATCTTGCTGAACCAGCCGAGGCGATAGGCGGCCGAGAGGTTGAACTGGTTGGGCGAATGGTGCACGGCATGATTGGCCCAGAACCAGCGCACGCGGTGACTCGCGCGGTGAAACCAGTAGTAGGCAAACTCGAGTGCAAGAAACAGCACGACCCAGCTCAGCGGATCTTTCATGTCCCAGTTGAGCACCCGATGTTCGTAAAGCCACGCCGCGCCCGGCAGCGCCAGGAACGCAGGAATAAAGTCTGCAAGACGGCGCCCGACGGCAACCGCGAGCGACGCCATCGCGCCACGCCAGTCATACTGCCGGCCTGCGGTCAGCGTCAGCGCCAGCCCTTCGATCATCGCACTGCCCACCGCCAGCAGCGCGACCACCACGTAGACCTTCTTCAGCAACACTGCGTCCAAATGCTTCCTCCTGATCCCTGTATGTCGGTGCGATTGAACGCAGTGACGCCACGTTCCCTGACGCGGCCATTCAATTGCAACCGGCCGTAACCAGCACCAGTTGCGCGAGCCAACCTTCAGCGACGCACGGCCGGGTTGATGCGGGTACCGTCGACAATCCGGTCGTCCGGTTGCAATACCACAGCATCTCCATCACTCAGGCCCTCCAGCACCTGCGCCGCCAACGCCGTCCGGATGCCGGTTTTTACCACCACGCGCCGCGCCCGCCCGCCGTCGAGACGGTACGCCGCCCAGCCGTCGCCAGCGCGGAACAGCGCAGTCGCCGGTACCTGCAACACATTCTCGTCGCGTTGCAGCAGGAACTCGATCTCGACGCGGAAGCCATCGCCCAGCGCGGCCCAGCGCTCGCGCGGCGTCACCAGGTCGAGGATCACCCGGGTGCGCTGCTCCTCCACGCCAAGCGCCGACACTTTGGTGAACGCACCGGGTTCGACGCGCGTGACTTTCGCGTCCAGCACCCCATCGCCCCCCCAGCGTGATAGCCGGGCCGGGAGCCCCGGCCGCAATCGCACCGCGTCGGCCGACAACACTTCGGCTTCGATTTCGAGCGCCGCCGGGTCGCCCACTTCGAGCAGTGTCTGCCCAACCGCCACCGGCGTCGCGCTTTCGAACGGCCGTTTCAGCACCACTGCGTCCACCGGCGCGCGCACCGCCACCACCCGCCCGCGCCCGACGCGCCCTTCCTGACCTTCCTGACTCAAGGTGGCGCGCGCCATCTGCAGGCGCTGGGCAGCGCTGCCCTCATCCGCCCGCGCTGACTGCTGTTCGGAGCTGGCAGCCGCAGCCCGCGCCCGCGTCGCTTCGACGTTGGCGTCAGTGACAAATCCGGAGCGACGCAATTCTTCTGCGCGACGCAATTCACTTTGCGCCAGCGCAGCCGCTGTCGATGCTGCCGACACCCGCGCTCGTGCCGCGCGCACTGCGGCGTCCGCTGCGCTCACCTCCGCCTGCGCCTGTGCCCGTGAGCGGGGGTCGAGCAATCCGCTGCTGGCTGGCTCGATTTCGGCGACCACCTGCCCTGCCTTCACCGCGTCACCCGGCTTCAGTTCGATGCGATGCACCAGGCCGGCTACCGGTGCGGCGAGCACGTAGCGGGTCTTCAGCCGCGTCTTGCCGTCCTCAGCAATCACTTGCTCCAGCGCGCCCTTTGTCACGGCACCAATACTCGCAATTTGCGCCGGCGCCCGCAGCGCAAACCACGCGACCCAGGCGACCGCCAGGGCTGCCAGCAGCCAGTACAGCCATTTGCGTTCTAACAACGGATTCATCGGTCACCTGCTCAAGATTGATTTCATTGTCATGATCGACCACTCCTATTCCCGGGTTTTGAGCACCGCAATCATGTCGAGCCCGGCGATACGACGCCGCACAGCAAGTGCGGAAAGCAGCGCCGACACGATGGTGACCAGCGCGGCGAACGCATAGGCGCCAGGCGGCACGTGCACGGGCACGCGATACAAATCAGATTGCATATTGGTCGCCAGAAACCACGACAAGCCATAACCCGCAGCAAAACTTAGCGGTATCGACAGCAGCACCAGCACCGCCTGCTCACCCAGCAGCACGTAGCTCACCTCGCCCTGCGTGAATCCGAGTACCCGCAGACTGGCCAGCTCGCGTCCGCGCTCAGCCAGCGCGATCCGAGCCGAGTTATAGATCACACCAAAGTTGATGACGCCACCCATGATCACCGCAACCCAAGTGAAAGTGTCGGTCATCTGGCTGATCGTCTTGTACACGGCGTCGATGGCCGCCAGCCGCAGCTCCGACCCGGCAACGCGCGGTCGCTTGTCGAGCGCCCGCGCCACTGCGGCACGGGAATCCTCGTCGACGGTTAACGACGCGCCGCTCAGCACGTCGCCGTCGCCCAGTCGATCATTCAGCGCATCAAGCTCCATGTAGGCCTGCACGCCCATGTATTCGCGGGTCAACTGTGCGACCGGAATCTCGAACCGCTGCAGCTCGCCGTCCAGTACTTCGACCCACAGCCGGTCACCCACCACCACACCAAGTCGCTGGGCCAGAAAATCGTTGATCAGCAGGCCCGACCCCGGCATCGGGACCGGCCGCAAGTCAACGTCCACCGGACGTCGCAGCACACCATCTCCAGGCAGCCCTTCGATCATCGTCTGCACGCTATGGTTTTCGCGTCGCAGCCGAACCGGCACCGCGCGGAACCCTTCCACCCGACGCACGCCCGGCAAACCGCGCAGTTCACCGAGTGCGTCGCGCGACGCCAGTTCGGTGAAAGTCGCGGTCATGTCCTGCTGCTGAGCGAGCCGGTACTGCATGTCAGTCATGTAATTGATCGCGTTCAACTGCAGCTGTGCCATCATCATGATCGCGCCTGCAAGTGCCAGCCCGACGATGGTCAGCAGCGCCTTGAAAGGTCGCCGCTCAAGTTGCCGCAGCACCATGCGCGTGGTCTGCGCCGCATGTCGCGCAAACCACAACCGCTCCAGCCGTGTCTTCACGTAGCGCTCCGGGGCCGGCGGTCGCATGGCCTCGGCCACCGGCTCGCCTGCTGCGCGAAAAACGGCGTACCCGGCGCCCGCCAGCGCGGCGATCATCGTCAGCCCAATACCCAGCAATGCCACACCGGGGCTCAATGAAAAGTCGAGGAAAGGAAAGCGGAAGTTGAGCTGATACAGCGCCGCCAGCGCCTTGCCGAGCCAGATACCGCCGGCCAGACCAATCGCTGCACCGAGCAGGCAGATCAACACCACAATCAGCGCGTAGTGCAACACCACATCGCGCGTGTGATAGCCGAAGGCTTTCAGGACGGCAACCTGATCACGCTGAATGCCGATCAGGCGCGTGAACACGACATTGAGCAGAAAGGCCGCGACGGCCAGAAAGATGGTCGGAAACAGTTTGGTCATCGTGGCCAGTTGCCGGAACTCCTCATCGAGAAAGCGTGCCGACAACTGGATGCCACGACCATAGGCACCGCGACCACCGAAGCGTTCGAGTTGCCGGTCAACGGCGGCGATCACGTCACTCTCGCTGGCACCGGGCGCCAGCCTGAGCACCAGCTCGTTGAATGCGCCATGCATGTCTAGCGCGGCCTCCAGCGCACGGCGGTTGAGCCACACAATGGCATAGCGCTCGTAGTCCGGGAACATCGCGCCGGGCTTGATCTGGTAGAGAAACTCCGGCGATGCCACTACCCCCACAACAGTGAACGCTTCGCTGTGTCCGGCCACCGTCAGTGTGATGCGCGCGCCGGGGCGCAGCCGATGCGCCTGAGCAAACGCGTCGCTGACAAGCATTTCGTCGTCAGCCTGAGCGTCGAGCAAGCGCCCCGAGCGCAAGTAAAGCCGGTTCTGCCCGCTCTCTCCGGCTTCCGACGCCGACAGTACGGCCGCCTCGATCGAATCGCCGAAATCGGGCAGGCGCAGCTTGCCAGCGGTACGCAATCGGGCCTCGACCGCGTTGACGCCACCCAGTTCAGCGATACGGGCAGCACTGCTGTTCGGCGCTCGCTTCACGTTGGCCCAGACATGCGACAGACGGTAATCGCTGTACAACCTGGCGCGGGTCTCGCGCAGCGATTCGAGCGTTGCCTGCGACATCACCAGCATGGCAATGCCCGAGGCAATCACCAGCGCAATCGCCAGCGCCTGGCCGCGCATGTGCCAGAGATCGCGCAATGCCTTGCGGTGTATCGCTTTCACCAGCGCAACTCCGCAGCACTGATCCGCGCGGTGTTGCGCCGCTCCTCGACGATGCGCCCGTTGGCCATCGTCAGCACCCGGTCCGCCATCCGCGCGATGTCGGCGTTGTGAGTGATGACGACCGTTGTCGTCTGCAGATCGCGATTGGCTTGCTCCAGCGCCTGCAACACCTGCACGCCGGTAGCCGAGTCGAGCGCACCGGTAGGCTCGTCGCAGAGCATCACCACCGGGCGCTTGGCGATGGCGCGCGCGATGGCAACGCGCTGCTGCTCGCCGCCCGACAGCTGCGACGGGAAGTGATCGAAGCGCGCGCCCAGCCCCACCAGCGAGAGCGCCGCCTCCGGGGCCAGCGGCTTTTCCGCAATTTCTGTGACGATGGCCACATTCTCGCGGGCAGTCAGGCTCGGGATGAGGTTGTAGAACTGGAACACGAAGCCCACATGCTCGCGGCGGAACTGCGTCAACTGCGTGTCGTTGGCGCGGGTGATGTCTTCACCGTGATACCACACGCTACCGCTGGTCGGCACGTCGAGCCCGCCAAGAATATTGAGCAGAGTCGATTTGCCGCTGCCCGACGGCCCCAGCAGCACGACAAATTCGCCGCGGTAGAGCTGCAGATCAACGCCGCGCAATGCCTGCACTTCGACGTCGCCCATGCGATAGGTCTTGGTCAGCCCCTCGGCGCGAAAAATCACGTCGTCGCGGCTGGTGGGTGTGGCTTCGTCGGCGATCACCAAAGCATCCTACCAGCCGCAGCGTTTGCGGCGTTGACCTGCCGCAACAACGCCCGTGGCCTGCACGCTGCCGGGTGAACTACCAGGCCCTACACGACCCATACATGCGCGATACTCCACAAACAGGAGGAAAACCATGATGTACAGAAAACTTTCCCGCGTCGCCGCCGCAATCGCCACCATCGTCGCCATGTTCGGCGCGCCGAATGCGCAGGCGCAGCAGCTCAACCTGCTTTGCAACGCCGCCATCGACTGGTGCGAGCTGATGAAGAACAAGTTTGAGGCAGAGACCGGCATCAAGACCAACATGACACGCCGCAGCTCCGGCGAGTCCTACGCGCAGGTCCGCGCCGAATCGGCCAACCCGAAGATTGACGTCTGGTGGGCTGGCACCGGTGACCCGCATCTGCAGGCGGCAGCCGAAGGGCTGACCGAGGTCTACAAATCGCCAACGCTGCCGAAGCTGCAACCGTGGGCCAACAAGGTGGCGGAGGCCTCGGGGTTCCGTACCGTCGGTATCTACCTTGGCGCACTGGGTTTTGCTTACAACAACCAGACGCTTGCCAGCAAGAAGCTCGCTGCACCCAAGTGCTGGGCGGACCTCGCCGACCCGAAGTTCAAGGACGAAGTGCAGATGCCGGACCCGAATTCGTCCGGAACCGCCTACACCATGCTGGCCACGCTGGTGCAGGTAATGGGCGAGGAGAAGGCTTTTGCCTACTTCAAGAACCTGCACAAGAACGTGAACCAGTACACCAAGAGTGGCATCGCGCCGTCACAGGCAGTGGGGCGCGGCGAAACGGCCGTCGGCATCTCGTTCATGCATGACCTGATGATCGCCAAGGTCGGCGGCTTCCCGGTCACGCTGGTCACGCCGTGCGAAGGCACCGGCTATGAAATCGGCTCGATGAGCATCATCAAGGGCGCCCGCAACATGGTTGAGGCGAAGAAGTTCTACGAGTTCGCGCTGCGCCCTGACATCCAGTCACTGGCGCCGCAAGCCAAGAGCTACCAGATCCCGTCGCACGCTGAGGCGAAGGTGCCGGCCGAAGCGATCAAGCCGAGTGACGTCAAACTGATCGACTACGACCAGGCCAAGTATGGCTCCAGCGAGACTCGCAAGCGTCTGCTTGCACGCTGGGGTAGCGAAGTGACGAGCACGCCGAAGTAAAGTCCGCCAAGGCCTCCCCTGCGAAGTAGGGGAGGTGCCGCGCAGCGGCCGCGAGGTTCGTAGCGAACGACCTCCGCGCCCTGCTACCAACCCCTCTGTCGCCCTTGGCGACATCTCCCCTGCGGTGCAGGGGAGACATCCAACTTGGCTATCGCCGCCACCAGTTTTCAATGCAATCCTCCGACATCGCCGCCCGCTACACATTTGCCCAGCAACTGGCCCGCGAGGCCGGCGAATTTGCCCACACCTATTTCCGCCGCCTGGACGAAATCACGGTCGAATCCAAGGGCACGCAGGATGAGGTGAGCGTCGCCGACCGCGATACCGAGGCCTTCATTCGGCAGCGCATCGGCGAGGCCTTCCCCGGCGACGGCATCCTCGGGGAAGAAGGTGGCGACGACCGCGCGGGCAAGTCCGTCATCTGGGTCATCGACCCGATTGACGGCACCGCCTGCTTCGTCAACGCGATGTACACGTGGTGCGTGTCGATCGCCGTCGTGGTTGACGGCGTGCCCACCATTGGCGCGGTATACGACCCGAACGCGAAAGAGCTTTTCCACGGCGTCGCCGGCGCGCACGCCAACGTCTCCGCAGGCGCCTGGGTCAACGACAAACCGGCCAGGGTGAAGGACGTTGCTGACTTCAAGGGCGGTGTGCTGGGTGCCGGCTTCTCGCACCGCTCACAGCCCGACGAATTCACGCCGTTCCTGCACCGCCTGCTCAGCCAGGGCGGCATGTTCTATCGCAATGGCTCTGGCGCGCTGATGCTCTGCTACGTCGCTGCGGGCCGTCTGATCGGCTACTACGAGCCACATATCAACTCGTGGGACTGCATCGCCGCCGTCGCCATCATTCAAGCGGCTGGCGGTCGCTGCAACGACTTCCTGGCCAACGATGGCATGACCAAAGGCAACGCCATCCTCGCCGCCGGTCCCACGCTTTACCCCAAGCTGCTGGCCATCACCGGATACACCCGCACATAAGGCGCCCGCGATCCTGACGACCGCCACAGCATTCTGCGGAGCGCCGATTCGGCAGCAAAGTAACAAGGCGCCACATCGGGCCGTTAGTCAAGTAACGCTTTGCAGCCTTGCGGCAGCGAACTCCCGTAGCCTCGATGCAGCGAAGCGGAATCGAGGACCGCACAGCGCCGGAGCGAACAACTCTGGAGCGCGCACTCTCCACTTCACCCAGCCGCCCGGCATAACATCGCCGTTTTGCGTTCACCGCCTGGAAAGCCGCACCATGACCGATCTCGCCGCCCTCACCAACCACCAGATCCGCCTCGCCGCCCGCCCGGTCGGCCTGCCCACGCGCGACAACTGGTCGTTCACCACCGAGGCGGTTGCCGCCCCCTCGCCCGGCGGCATCGTCGTCAAAACACTCTCGCTCTCGCTCGACCCGGCAATGCGCGGCTGGATGAACGAAGGCAAAAGCTACATCCCGCCGGTCGGCATTGGTGAAGTGATGCGCGCCGGCGGCATCGGCAAGATCATCGCGTCTGACAACGCCAAATTCGCCGTTGGCGACGTGGTCACCGCCGGCCTCGGCGTCCAGGAATACGCGAGCTTTGCCGAGCCGGAGATCAAGCGCGCCGGCGTCGCCAAAATCGACCTGCGCGCCGGCAGCATCGGGCAGTGGCTCAACGTGCTCGGCATGCCCGGCATGACCGGCTACTTTGGCCTGATGGACATCGGCCAGCCGAAGGAAGGCGAGACCGTCGTCGTCTCTGGCGCTGCCGGTGCCGTGGGCCAGACCGTCGGCCAGCTCGCCAAGATCAAGGGCTGCCGTGTCGTCGGCATCGCCGGCGGCGCCGCCAAGTGCGACTGGGTGGTGAACGAGCTGGGCTTTGACGCCTGCATCGACTACAAGTCCGGCCAGAACGCCGTGCGCGACGGCCTGAAGGCGCACTGCGCGAACGGCGTCGACATCTACTTCGACAACGTCGGTGGCGACATCCTCGACCAGGTGCTCGCCCGCATCAACCGCAAGGCCCGCATCATCATCTGCGGCGCCATCAGCCAATACAACAACACCACGCCCATCCAGGGCCCGAAGAACTACCTCTCGCTACTCGTCAACCGCGCCCGCATGGAAGGCATGGTGGTCTTCGACTACGCCGACCGCTACCACCTCGCCATTGCGGAAATGGCGGGCTACCTGCGCGAGGGCAAGATGAAATCGAAAGAGGATGTCGTGGTTGGGCTGGATACCTTCCCGGAGACGCTGCTCAAGCTCTTCAATGGGGAGAATTTTGGGAAGTTGGTTTTGCGGGTGGCGGGGGAGTAGTTGTAGTCGACTCCAAGGCAGATCGTCAGCTGCGATCATGAGTGCGCCGACCATGTTGAGGATGCCCACGCAATATGCCCTGTCCCCAATCAGGGCAATCGTTTAAGAATAAAGTTCCTTGATCAAGTCGAATAAGCGCTCCTTGGCGTGACGCAGACGCTCCGTGTTTCTTTCGCTTCGCTCTATTGTCTTTTTGATCACCGCCAAGACACGTGAGTCAACCCGCATAGTCATCAAGAGTACGTAAGCCGCAGATGGCGGCAAAAGCAAAAGGAGATCCTCAGGAATCGAAAGTACCGGGGAACTTGGTTGCGAGTAGAGCCACGGGTCGAGGCGGAGCTCGTCACGGCTAAACGGAGGTGTAGTGGAAGCAATTACACCGAAGTAAGCGGCTTGCGTCGCCATGAGCGCATGAAGCAATGTATCTGCGCTGACCATTGCAGTAGGAAAGACGTCTGCGAGCTGCCACAACACCACCGCTATTGCACCGAAGATCACCCACAGATTTATTCCGCTCACTTTCGCTTCAATTTCGGCGGCCTTCTGCTGGTTTCTCAGGTACTCAATGACTTCTTTTCTTTTCGATTCCGACGTTTGCATGTCCATTAACTTGGCCATCAAGAGTCCCGTACACGGAACAAGTTAGCTCGTAGGGCGGAACGCTCGCGGTTCCGCCTCGTGCGTGCGAAGGAGACGGTTTGGTTGGCCATTCGAATGCGCTACCGCATCCAGCAGAACCGCATGCGTTCCGCCCTACGCACTTTTATCGCACGTGACCTATAGTAGCCCATAAGCTACAATTTAACTATGCGCGTCAAAGAAACTGATGTGTACCGCGACTGGATCAACGCCCTACCTGATCGCGAAGGCAGAGCGCGGATACAGGTACGCGTAGACCGTTTGGTTCACGGCAATCCCGGCGCACATCGCAACCTTAGCGGAGGCGTATCGGAGTTGAAGATTGACTTCGGTCCGGGCTACCGCGTGTACTACACCAAGCGCGGCGATCGTCTTTTGTTGTTGCTTGCGGGCGGTGACAAGTCCTCACAGGACGATGACATTGCACGGGCCCTGCACCTTGCAAGAAATTTTGAAGAGTGAGTCCCATGCCCAAATCAACTGCGTCAACGGCGACTGCAAAAAGCGCCGTCAAGAAATCGGCCCCAACCAAGACCATGCCGTACGACGTGGCGGCGCAACTTCGCACACCGGAGGAAATGGCGGCATACCTCGACGCCTGGCTTGAAGAAGCGCCGGATGACGCTGCTGGCATCGCAAGAGCGCTGGGTGACATCGCCCGCGCGAAGGGGATGACGCAAGTCGCAAAGGAGGCCGGCCTCAGCCGAGAAAGCCTGTATCGGGCATTGAGCGCTGATGGCAACCCAAGTTTCGCCACCGTGCTCAAGGTTGCCCGTGCACTTGGCATGAAATTGCATGCGGAAGTGGCCTAGCAAGAGCGAACAGGGCGGCAGGACCGCAGTTCCGCCGCTTGGCTTTAAGTGCGCAAAAGGGCAAAGTATCTGTTGACCCTTTCCTGTTCACCTCTTCGACAACAAATCGCAAGCAAGCTGGAACGAAACATTTGAACTGAATGGTTAAGTTGACCGCCGCCACCGACGACCTGATGCGTGCCCGCGTGCTGCAGCGCGAGGGTAATGTAGTGTCCGCGCAGGCGCTGTGTCGCGCGGTGTTGGTGCGGCAGCCGGATCAATTCGATGCGTTGTGCCTGCTGGGCCGACTGCTGGTACAGAGCGAACACTTCGGCGAGGCCGTCCTGTTGCTGCGTCGCGCTGCTTCACTTGGCGCGACTGATGCGGAGACAAATCAGTATCTGGCGCGCGCGCTCATCGGGTTGGGCCACGACGACGAGGCAATTGCAGTGCTCACGACTGCGCTGCGAAGAAGCCCCACGCACATACCGACGATCAAGCGGCTGGCGAGCGAGTTACAACGTTGTGCGCGGCGCGACGAGGCGCGCGCGCTGCTCGGCGACGCGTTGTTTCGTGTTGGTGCCGCGACGGCCGCCACGGGCCTGCTCGAGCACTGGGCTCGTCTGCTGCCGGATGACCCTGTGCCAGCGCATCGACTGGCCGCCATGCGCGGAGAAGCGCCGCCCGAGCGAGCCGCCGACGAATACGTGACCTACCTCTTCGACCGCTATGCAGATACGTTCGATGAATCCCTCCAGAACCTTGGCTATCAAGGGCCAGCGTTGGTCACGACCTTGCTGCAAGCGGCAGGATTCACGCCTGACAAGCAGCTGGACATTCTCGACGCAGGCTGCGGCACAGGACTCAGCGCATCCACCCTGCAGCCTTTTGCGGCGCACTTGACCGGTGTCGATCTGTCGCCAGCGATGGTGGACAAGGCCCGCCAGCGCGGCGGGTATGACACGCTGGTGGTCGCCGAGCTGACCGACTATCTGGGCCGTCACACCACGCAGTTTGATCTGATCGTCGCGATGGACTCGCTCAACTACTTTGGCGAGTTGAGCACCGTATTCCGCAACGCAGCGCATGCACTGCGTCCGACCGGATGCTTCGCTTTCACGCTCGAGAAGGCAGGTGCCACCCAGCCCGGCTACAAGCTAAACACCAACGCAAGATACAGTCACACAACGGCGTATGTCGAACAACAGCTGGCGAACACCGGCTTCACCATTCAAGCGATGGACGCCGCCGTTCTTCGCCACAACGACGACGAGCCGGTGCACGGGCTGGCAGTGCTCGCCCGTCGCGGCACTGTCGCGTAACGTCTGTTGGTCAGGCTGCCGTTGAACCGATGCAATCAGAGGTACTGCAAGCGCTGCGACCTACATAATGCGTCGTTCACTCCTGGAGCACGTCCATGAAGCCAGCCGCTTCAACTGTCGCTGTCGCCCTCGCCCTGGCGTTGTGTGCCCTCGCGCCTGCCACCGCGCAAAGCCTCTGGAGCGTTTACAACAACGCGTTGAAAGACGCGAAGTACATCGACCTCATCCACGCCTTCCACCCCGCGCAGGCAGTGTGGCCGGGGTTTGGCAACGCGAAGTTCAAGCCGTCGATCGCCGGCCGCACCTTTGCAGGGTTCGCGAAGGAAGGCGATGAATTCAGCTACGGTACACACGGGTTTGTGGCTACCGCCTATGAGCTGACCACCGATCAATACGGCACCCAGCTTGATCCGCCGGCGCACTTCAGTCCGCTGGGCGCGACGATCAGTGATTTGCCGCCGACCTACGCCGTGCGGCCGCTGGTGGTGATCAACATCGCCGACAAGGTGGCGAAGGATGTGAACTATCACATGACGGTGGCCGACATCGCGCAATGGGAGAAGCGCCACGGGCGCATCCCGGAAGGCTCGGTGGTGATGGTGCGCTCGGACTGGTACAAGAAGTGGGACGACCCGCAGCGCTTCCAGAGCCGCCCGCACCCAGGCGTTCAACTGGAGGCGATCAAGTTCCTGCATCTGCAGCGCAAGATTCTCTTCCACGGCCACGAGCCACTGGATACCGACACCACGCCCGATTTCGCCAGCGAGACGTGGATCCTGAAGAATGACTACACGCAGGCCGAGGGTGTGGCCAATCTCGACAAAGTACCAGAGAAAGGCGCGCTGATCACCATCGGCTTCGCCAAACCGCTCGGTGGAACTGGCGGATTCGCGCGCTACATTGCCATCGCGCCCAAGACTTGGAAGCACGGCGTCACCATCAAAGATGCCCCCGGGGCGCCGCTGCCTAGACAGCCGCATCCGCTCAAGCGCGATGCCAATGGCGTTATGCGGCCAACACCGTAGCCCGGTCGCTGGCGCTTACGGCGCCTTGAAACCATCGTCATCAGCACGAACTGCCGATGATGATGAAGAGAAAACTCACGTGGAAGCGGCCACTGTTCTGGCTGATCCTGCCCATCTTCATCATCATGGTGTTCCTCGGTTTCCCGATGCCGGTGCCACCTCCCCCCGAAACCAAAGCCGGGCAAGCTCAATCTGCGCCGGGAGCAGCAAAGAAACCGTTCAGGCTGTAACGCAGCGCAACTGGATTGACGGCTGGCGCAAGTCAAACCCTATTTGCCGGTATCCGCGTGCGCTCGCGCCAGCCACGCTTCGGTGCGTTTCCAGGTGTCTCGCGTGTAATCGTGGCGGTAGTTGCGGCCAGTGAGGTCATAGCCATGCTCGGCGTTGTCGTACACCGTTATCTCGAATGCCGTGCCTTTCGCTTTGGCTGCTTTTTCTATCTCGCGGGCCTTTTCGATCATGCAGCAGTTGTTGTAGGTGTCGGCACCGGCGGCCAGCACCGTCAGCGGCACCTGCATGCGGCTTACCAGTCCATCAACGTTCTGTATCCACGCGGTGAATGGGTAGACGGCAAGCACGCCAGAAATGATCTCCGGCTGGCCAATGGCATGCGCAAGTGCAGCACCGCCACCTAGCGAGAAGCCGATGACCGCCGCCTTCTTTGACGTGGTGTTGGGCGAGGCCAGCAGGCTGCTCACTGCGTCCTTGAAGTTCTGCGCGGCCGGCTTGGTTCGCGACAGCATGTCGTTGCCATCAACCAGCAGTACGTTGTAGCCCAGCGCTGCCACGTTCCGAGCGTAAGACCGACGAGAATCCGGCCCAGATTGGCCGGACATGATGAGAACGGCCGGCCCCTTGCCCTGCTTCGCCGCGATTTCCTCGCGAAAGTACGTGGTCTGGCCCAGAGCAGCGTTGGTCGCGACGACCGATGCCATCGCGAACGCGAAGACGCCGACGGCGATACGCAACGTGCGACGTGTGAGCATGATTCAACCTCCCGATGACCGCCGCCGCCATCTCAGCGCCGACACTTGGAGGCTAGGCCAGACCACGCCCGTTCGCAAGGCAGGGGACGTTACGTGTGCGTTACTTGATGGCATGGCAACTAACACACGCTACCGACCCGACTCAGAATTTCTTCTTTGCAACCTTTTCGTGGTTCTCGTTCACCAGCATCAGCGCCGCAGAACCAAAGTGCCGGTGATACTCGGCAACCATTTCGCCCTTGATAATCACCGGGTCGGTTGCGACCAGTTTCTTCGCCTCCTCGATATCGGGCGTCGCGAAGATGAACAGGCCGCGCCAGCCATCAACCCCATCGAACGGCCCGGCCATCACCAGTTTGCCTTCAGCGGCGAGGCGCTTCATGTTGGCGAAATGGCCTTTGAACATATCGTCACGTTCCGGCCCGGCGGGTATCTTGTTGGGCCCGGTCTTGAGCAGCACGAACACGTAGGCGCGCATGCCGTTTTCGTTGGCCCCGGTGCGCTTGGCGAGTTCGGCATCGAAAGCCGGCGTTGGCGCGCTGTCAGCCTTTTCGGCGGTGGCTTGCGCCTGCAATGCCAGTGGCAGCGCCAGCAACGCAGTGGCCATGAGCCCGCACGTGACGTTGCGCAGACGATAGGGTGAACTACCGCTGCATTGCGACGAACGACGAACATTGGTGGCAATTTGCGGCATAGACTTTCCAGATCAAAAGGGAGGGATGTGATGGAAAGTACCAGACCGTGCGCATCGTCCGCATGTCGCACTGCATCAAAGTGGCGTATCAACCACTTGCTGGCAGCGTTGTTTGCCGCGTTCTTTAGCACGTCGGCCGTTTACGCCCAGCAGCCCGCCTCTTGCGCCAGTGCTGCGCACCGCGCGTTCGACTTCTCGCTCGGCGAGTGGCAAGTGCACGGCGCCAACGGCAAACTGGCCGGAACCAACGCCATCACCAGTGCGCATGGCGGCTGCGTGCTGCGGGAAAATTACCGCACGCCCGGCAACTACAGCGGTGAAAGCATCAACATCTACGACGCCAGTCGCAAAGTGTGGCACCAGACCTGGGCGGATTCATCCGGCTTGCTGCTTACCCTTGAAGGCGGACTGCAGGACGGCAGGATGGTGCTCGAAGGCGGTGGTATCGCGCCCGGCGGCGGCGTAATCAAGCACCGCATCACCTGGACGCCAAACGCCGACGGCAGCGTGCGGCAACACTGGGAAAGCACAGACGCAGGCGGCAAATGGACGACCGCGTTTGACGGCAAGTACACGCGCAAGACCACCCCCTGACGTGACCGGGAGCTCTCACGCGCCCCGCCGTCCCCATAGAATCCGGCCATGCGCCGGCATGTGCTTCTCTACGGACTGATCGGCGGCCTGATGGTCGCTGCGCTTCGCTTTGTCGAGTACCGCTGGCTGATCGTCGAGCACTCACTGGAGCTTTACGGAGGGATCGTCGCAGCACTCTTTGCCGCACTGGGCATCTGGCTCGGGCTGCGTCTGACCCGACGGACTGATGTCGCGACTGTGCCAGAACCCGCATCGACCACAAGCGCCGCAGCAACAGCGAGCGGAGCGTCTTTTACGCGCGACCAGATGCGCATTACCGTGTTGGGCATCACGCCACGCGAGCTTGAAATGCTGGAGCTGGTCGCCACTGGTCTCAGCAACAAGGAAATTGCCGCGCGCGAGTTCGTCAGCGAAAACACCGTTAAGACACACCTCAGCCGCGTGTTCGACAAACTCGGCGCGAAACGCCGTACACAGGCCGTGCAGCTGGCCAAGCAAATGCGGTTGATCGCCTGAAGCGGTTGATCGCCTGAATCGCCGTTGGCCGCTACGCCTTGCACCACTATCGGGTGATTTTTCGCCAGAATCAGCAAAATCACCCTTTCGGATGACGCGCCCACGAGCCGTGTCCGCTGCAATCGGCACTCCTCAACCACCATCGGAGTTCTCATGCGCAAAATCGTTTTGACCTTTGGCCTGATTGCAGGCGCCCTGCTGTCGGTGATGATGCTTGCCACCCTGCCGTTCATGGACCAGATCGGCTTCGACAAGGGCATGTTCATCGGCTACACCGGCATGGTGCTGGCCTTTCTGATGGTGTACTTCGGCGTGCGTTCGTATCGCGACAACGTGGCTGGCGGCCAGATCGGGTTTGGTCGCGCCTTCGTGGTTGGTCTCGCCATCACCTTCGTGGCCAGCGCTTGTTACGTAGCAACCTGGCAATTCATCTATTACAAGGTGACACCTGACTTCGCCGAAAAGTACACCGCCTACGCGGTCGAGAAAGCAAGAAAATCTGGCGCCAGTGCGGAAAGGATCGCCGCACAGCAGAAGGAAATCAGCGAGATGATGGCAATCTACAAAAACCCGCTCGCGAACATCGCCATCACCTTTCTGGAGCCACTGCCCGTGGGCCTGCTGTTCACGCTTGTCACTGCAGCATTGCTCGGCCGCAGGCAATCGCGGCGAAGCGCAGGGAAGGCATCGTGACGCTGGTGCTGCGTCTGCTGCTGGTCATCGCCGCCCTTGGCGGTGGCTTTCACCTGTGGGGTGAGTACCGCGAGCATCGCGCGATGCGGGCATTGATGAGTCCGAACGGCTTCCTGCCGGTGCCCATGCCACCCAATGCGGCGCCCGGCACCGTGCTGGTGTTCGCGCCGATCAACTGCACACGTGAGGCAGCGCAGCGTGCACGCGCGCTTGCGCAGGAGCTGACCCAGCTCGGCATTCCCAACGTCCAGACGTCAAGCTATGCGGCGGCCAGTTTTGAGCCAACACCGGAGGCACTGGCCAGCTACCAGCGTTTGCACAAGGTGATGACCGGCGAGATCCCGATCGCCCTGGTCAACGGTATGGGCAAGGCGAACCCCTCTGTCGCCGACGTTGCGGCGGAATACGCGAGAACCCGCTGACGCGCGGCAGCACGTACTGCCGGCCGCTACTTGCCGCCAAACAGGCGGCGCAGCATGCCACCCAGGCCACCGCTGCCCTTGAGCTCCGCAGCGCCCAGATTGGCGCGCACCGTTGCCGCGTAGTCCATGTCTTCGCGCTTGATGTGGTTCATCAGCCAGGTCACCAGCGCGTTCTGCATGTCAGTGGCAACCTGCAGATAGTCCTCGCCAAGCTTGAACCGCTGCTGGAATTCGCTGACACGACGCACGAACAGCTCATGCACGCGACGATGCGGCTGCAGGAAGCGGTAGTGCGCCTGCTCCATCATCGATTCTTCAAAACTGAAGTGCGACAGTGTGTAGTCGACCATCTCTTCGACGACGCGCTCAATCACGCCGCGGTCACCACGCAGGCGGGCCTCGTGCAGCATGTTGATGTATTCGACGATGCGCTGGTGCTGGCCGTCGATGACGTCGATTCCGACGCTCAGATCCGGCGTCCAGGTGATCAAGTGAGACATATCTTGCTTTCTCCGAACGGACCCGGCGTTATCTCCCCGAAGGTCACAGTTCGCGATGTAGTTAAGATTTGTCCGATGCTATCGACCCGTCGTTTTTCAGTATTGACACTTGTCAACGCAAGACGCGGCGTGACCCAGCAAACCGCCTGACCTTGATCTGCGTCGGTTGCCCAGGGGTGAAAGTTACGCGGCGATTTCCATCGCGCCGCCCAATGCCTCGATCAGCTCGGGCATCAATTGCGCCAGTTCACCGGTGGCGATGGTCCAGTCGGCCTCGAAGCGGTCGGCGGCGTTCTCGCCGTCGCCGGCGCCAGTATCGGCTGGATCGCTCTCCGGGAACACGCCATCAAGAAACCGCACCCGCTTCACCTGCCATTTGTCGTTGAGGACAAAGCTCACCCGGCCGTTCCAGGTGAGCGCGAGGCGCGTGGGCAGTTTGCCGTTCTGGATGTGCTTGCGCACCTCGGCGTTGTTCAGCGAATGCTTGCTGTAGCGCACGATCGCCTGCGTGTCGTCGGTCGCCTTCAGCTCACACTCCTCGTCAATATCGAAGCGGCCGGGTGCCTCGTGCGCCAGCAGCCACGCCGACATCTGCACCGCAGGCGAGGTATTGGTCTGCACCGGCGTCAGCTCGATGTCGTCGAGGCAGCGCAGCAGCATGGCAACCACTTCGTCGGCGCGTGTGGGCGAACCGCTATCGACCAGCAACAGCCCGGCGTTGCGGTCAATCCACACCGTCGTGTGCGCGAGGCGGGTGAAGGCACGCGGCAGCAGGTCAAGCCGCATTTCCTCGCGAATGTCACGCTTTTCGACGCGCCCGAGCTTGCGGCCCATCTGGTCTTCCAGCTTTTCGATACGTTCCTCGGCAGCCCGGCGCACCACGTTGGCCGGCAGTACCTTGGTCTCGCTGGTCAGGCGAAGGATCAGGTGGCCGTTCACCACCTCGGCCAGCACCGCGTGCGCCTCGTTGCGCGGCTCCGACCAGCCGATCGACTTTTCCTGCGTGGCGCCGCACTTCATGAAGCGGGTGAGACTCAGTCCAGCCTCGATTTGCGCGGTGGTCTTCTTCCAGTCGGGGTTGATGCGGTAAGCGATGATGTTTTTGAACACGACGGACCTTGATGACGGCTGCAGGCGTTAGTGCGCCCGCAAGGAGCAAAGCGCGGCGCGGCGGGTGATGCATGGGCACCCGCAGACGCGCGGAATCGGGATTGTTGACCGGGATCGACGCTTGTCTTTGACACAAGACACCGGTAATCAACAATACGATTTTACCGGGCGCGGTCAGCGCAAATTCGCCAGCGACCGGCGAGGTCGACGTGCCGGCAGCTACATCGTAACGTCCGCCCTTGCAGAGACCAGCACCCGCGAGCTGGCCTCGCAGCAAGGTGTACATCTTTTCATTGGAAAGCCCATTGGATAGGGGCTAGAAGGCGTATTTGTGCAAAAGTCGACTCCTGATTAGCAAGCTGGCTCAGGAGGGGTTGGATTGGTTGCTGTATACATGTACAGTTATGGTTTGATACCCTTGAGGAGCGATGCCATGGCGATGAACCGCATCCAGTTTCAGCCCGGCCTGTCG